>Ga0209725_1000114_pt1 | contig 47433 bp, 43 predicted proteins | sample I18A1metaG_FD_184145 | JGI IMG/M metagenome (GOLD analysis project Ga0209725, IMG submission 184145) | Lake sediment bacterial and archeal communities from Gulf of Boni, Indonesia to study Microbial Dark Matter (Phase II) - ​I18A1 metaG... | ecosystem: Environmental > Aquatic > Freshwater > Lake...
CATGCCTCTCGGAACGACAAACAGTCCCCATCTGAAGAGCTTGGTTGCGAAGTGCTACGGGCTGAACAGATACAGGATGAATGGTCAACCAGTGATAATGCAGCAGTGATTGTGCTGGTCAGTGGCAGAAAACCGCGATCATACGCGAGTTCTGATTCGGCAGGTCCAGCGGTCAATTCTTGCGAGCGAACCATCGTGTCGTTGATCCGCTGCTACAGGCCATCCGGCCTACCTGATCGTTGTGACCCTGTTCAGTAGGATCCGGACTAGCGTGGGTGCAAGAAGAATCGTGGAGAGAACTAGGCCTTTCCCCGTGACTACGGGCGCATCAAAGGACATAACAAGAAGCTGGCATAACAAGAACCTGGCTCTAGAACGATCGCAAAGGAGCATACACCGTACATGAAGGAGACCGACCGCGAGATCTTAGCGTTGTGAAACGCGGGCCTGAGTATTGGCAGTTCCGCGTGATCGAGAGGACTGGTGGTAGGAGTCGGTGACAATGCGGTCACCATACTACTGAATATTGGGGCCTACTGATACCGCTGTGCAATCGCATTCGTCCTTGGGGAGCTCAGATCCAAACACGTCGAGACGTTTGAGGTCGCCGTCTAGGCTCCCGTTGGCTTCCTAGCGCGAAGTCGCCAGGGCCCTCCGGTTGCTCAGGTGAGCATGGCGTTCAGCTATTTGGACGGTTTTCCTCTTCGTCGTGCAAGGAGTGAGATTGCGAGCAGCAGTAGGATGATGGCAGCGAGCAGCAGGAGGAGGAGCACGTTGCTCTGAAGTAGCATCTCGAAGGGTGAAGGAGACGGCGGTTGACCAAGCTGACCAATCTGAATCAGTGACAGGTCACTCACGTCATAGGTTTGCTCGGAGGCCGTGTTTCCTGGCGGCCCTAGAGTATCGACTGGCGTGTTGGGTTGACAGAAACATGAAGAGCTGTGAAGACTGTTACCCTCGACATAGACCCACACCCGGCCAGTAGGATTGTCCTGCGCGATCTGGATCTCGGCACGGTACTCGCCATTTCCGGTTGGAAATACGGGCACGTCGGCGTATTCCTTTGATTGCTGAGTCAGGACCGAGACCAAGAGGAATGAGGCAGTCTCGATTCCGATTGCTGGATTGCTAATGGTCCCGAGATAGGGGTCGCAGCAGAAGTATACGACGCGGAAGACAATTTCAAGCGTCTCGCCTGTGTTGGTGGTCGTCGGTGTTGCGTTAACGTAGGTCACCCAGAGGGTGCCGACCGGGGGCCCTTGACCCACCACGCGAGGAGGCACAACTGCGATCAAGAGAACAAACACAAACACAACCGAGAGAGATCGAATGTTCGACCTGGACGACATGTCAGACCCAGTGGCTTTTGTCCTCCTTTTCATACTTAAGGTGTTCTCAACGTAGAAGTTAGGGGTGGAGATTTCTCGTCGGTCCCTCCTCGATCCTGACCCCACAGCCAGATCCTCACAAGCGCTAATTGGCACTATCGAGCGCTAGTTAACACCGTAGGCAGTCATGGTGCTTCCAGTTGATTGACGAGGCTTCGGAGCATCACTCTCGATCCCGCGATCTGTTGGCCGTGTCGATGCCGGCGTCGATGGCTCTTGCCATCTTCTTCAGCTGGATCACACTGATTAATGGTCTCAGAGTGCCATTTTACCTCTACTACCAACGAACAATCTTCATGATCTATGTCTCTAGACTCCTAGACCCGGTCGTCTGGCTCGTATCATCAGCTGTAGCGCTCGTCCTGCTTGCCGCAGGAGCTCGAGAAAGATCCGTCTCGATCTGGTTCTCGGTCGCGCTTCTCTGGTCTGGAATCGTCACAGGAGCTCTGGCCGTTATCGGCGTCGTTCAGCAGGTCGCGACAATCGCCGCGTTAGCGACTCTAACCGGTTGTGCGCTTGGGGGAATTGCAGCCCTCAGGTCGGCGAACGCGAGAATGCACAGGCACTTCATTCCCGTTTTGGTGCTAATGGTCTCGATATTGCTAGTGCCAGTTGAGCTTGGATCACTGTCATATTATGTGCTGTCCGCGTTTCACCCAGGAATTGATGTGGGCAGATCTTGGGAGATGCTTGAAATGCAGCTGTGGTATACTGCGGCTCCGCTCATTCCGTTCCTGTATGCCGGTTTTCTCTTCTCTTGGATTTGGGCTCCACTATTGGCCAAAATACCTTGGAAATCAAGAACGCTGGCAGGTTCCAACCGGGCTGGAAGGACCACAAGCATAGTTGAAGGCAGAATCTGGACCGCGATCCTGGCCTGTTTCGCCCTGTTAGCAGCCTTCCTTGGTTACTACCCATACTTCCACGATCCCGTGTATCTACTGGTTGGAACGGACATCTACTGGAGGAACGCGCTGCCCGCAGAAAGAGTTCTCTCGTCGACTTCTTGGTTAGAAGCCGCCGCGAAGGAACGCCACCCCCTCGTCGTCCTGGGAATCGCAGTTGCCAGCAGACTCACAGGATTGGAAGTTGAGTTGTTGCTTCGCTTCGCATATGTTGCCCTTATCCTAGGGTTCGGTTTGACAATCTTCGCCTTGGTCTTCATCGCTTTTCGAAGTATAGCGTTGGCGTCCTTGAGCGCACTAGTGTCCGTGGTTTCTGTGTCCACGACTACTGGAATGTACACGGGAGTAGTCGCGAACTGGATCGCTTTGATCGTATGGACGATCTCGTTGATATCTCTGGCAATCGTAGGAAGTCACAGTCTTCGTCGGCAACTCGTTTCCTTTCTTGGCTTGGCCATTGGATCCCTTGTCGTCTTGTTCACTCATCCGTGGACTTGGATCGCCATGATGGTCGGATTGATCGCCTATTGCGCGATCGTGATTGTAGTTCGACCAATGGGCTGCCTTCGCGAAATTGGTCCAGTCCTCCTTGTGATCTTCCTCAACGCAGCGGGTTTGGCGCTGAGCATGGTCGCCCTACTGAAAACGCAGGGCTGGAGGGTGGCAAGCGCATTCTCTCTGGTGCAGGAGTCTCTGGGTAGCAAGTACTTTGGATTAGGCAGTTGGGAGATCCTCGTGTTCTTTTCACAAATCTGGAGTCAGTTCCTGAATCCAGTCCTATTGGGTCTCTCGATTCTGGGGCTCATCGTCCTTGCTCGTAGACGCGACAGACTGTGTTGGATTTTCTTGGCCTGGATCGTGGCGGCATGCGCGACCAACGTGCTGGCCGCACCCATGGGATACAATCCGCTCGACGCGACCCGTGGCGAGACCCAGATATTTCGCGCCATGTTCCTGACACCCTTTCAGATTCCCGCCGCCCTAGGCTTGCTCCACTTGAAGTCAGCTTTCGACGGTAGAATGGAACGGTCACGCGAGACTAGAGTCATCGTCGGCTTGGTTGTTGCGCTGCTGTTCTTAGCACTTCTGAACGGGGCATTCCGTGCAGTATTCCCGCTCCTGACGGACCCACACAATTATCCAAATCCCCTAGCTCCATGACTCTCGTGAGATTGCGCACGCACGAAAGGTCGCTTGAGTGAGCTTTTCTTGTACGTGCCATGAACGCGGCTAGGGACGATAGGATCAGCAATCGCATCGCCTACGCATTAGAGAGAACCCCTTTCCTGTCTGGGCTTATCGCGGGGCTACATTGTCGCAATGCAACTGAGAGAATCCACTATTGTGTAGTGCCCTTGGCGGTGTGGTTGCCCATAGGCCTAGACTACCTCGGGGAAGCCGCGTTCATCCCATGCGTGGTTTCCTACTTTAAACAGCCAGTGCCTCCAGTTGCAAGAATCCTCATGTGCGCCGGACTCCACTAGACTAGACTGAGCCGCCTCAGAGCTCTCTCCATTTCGCCGTGTAGACCCCCTGTGGGTCAATTCTTGATCTCACAAGCCTTAGCTGCTCCTTGGATGGTGGTTCTGTGGTGCGAACGCCTTTCGGGATCAGGAGATCGAAGCCCGTGTTGTCCCTGATTTCCGACACAGATACCCCCGGATGCAGCGATTCTAATTGCAGTGTCCTATTTTCGGGGTGAAATCCCATCACGGCCAAGTCTGTGATGACCCGGCAGGGTCCCCCTCCGGTCAGTCCAGCCTCCCGCCGGTCGTCTGGTCCATGAATGTATCCTGGGCTGGTGATGAACGAGACTCTTTCGGGCAGCCTACGTTTCTCATGCGGGATCAATATGACGAATCGTTTCGAGTGCGAGGCTGCGTCGTTGGCCCCGCCGCTACCGGGAAGCCTCATCGTAGGTGTGCGATAGCCCCCTATGGTGGTGGAGTTGACGTTGCCGTACCTGTCTACTTCTGCTCCGCCTAGCACGCTGATGTCCACGTAGCCTCGTTGAAGGACACCGAGAGCATAGAATAGGCCGCAGCTCTTGGCACACCTGTACGACAGTCTCGGATCCGCGATTCCGAGAGGCGTGCCCACTGGGACAGAGTCGACGATCCCGGACTCGAAGAGTATTCTGGCATCAGGGGCGTGGGATATTTTTGCCAAGTAGGCGGCCGCGAGAGGAATGCCTACCCCCACAAAGACAACATCTCGATCGAGGATCTCACGCGCCGCCGCGACGATCATCAGCTCCTGAGCGGTGTATTTCCCCTCATCACCGTGTTTCATGGATTCTGTCTCCGTTCTAGCTGCGTCTGGAGCCTAGGTTGGCTCGGAGTCGTCGAAGCTTCTTCGGTCCTCCTATTCGATTGAGGTAGTCGGCGTGGTTCGCGGTCCCGTATACGAAGTCTTCGAGATATCTCCTGAAGCTCCCTTCATCCCTTGACTGTTCGATGGCATATTTCAGGTGATCAAGGTCGTAATCGTAGCACCCGAACAACGCGGTCGGATGAGCCCCGTACGAAAGCTCCACAACGGCGTCCACGATGAAAGATGGGATGACAGTGAGCTCCGGCCTCCTCTCAATGAAACGTTTGCTTACGATTTTCTCAACGGTCACGACCACCTTGCTTGACGCCCTCGATTGTTCGTCCGTCAGCGCCGTTGGGCCGAGCATCTGTACGTTGCCGTCTTCGTCTGCGTACTGGGCGTGGATGAACGCGACATCTGGTTTCAAGGCTGGAAGAAGAACCACTTTCTCCCCGGTGAACGGGCAATCCATCTTGTGAGACTTCTTTCCTTCCTCAAGCCAGGTGTTACGAAGCATGTCCGAACCGAGCATGGACTTTGTGGGCATGAAAGGCAACCCCATCGCCGCCGCAGCGAACCTAGACGCGACAGCAAAGTAGCTGTAGTCTTCTACGGTAAGCTGCCTTTTCTCAACCGCCCGGTGGAGGACTGGAGCGCCGCCTCCTATCTCCGGGGAGTCTGCGATTACGATCATTCTATCGATGCATCCGGCTCCGATCAGGAGGTTGTTCACGTGCCAAGCGCCAGAACCGGCGAGCAGTAGATTCCGTTTTCGTTGTCGAATGATCTCATGCGCGACAGCGACTGGGTGTGCGCTGACGCTTATGCCACTGAAAGTCACGCTGTCGCCGTCACTGACCATCCTCGCCGCTTCGTCGACGGTCTTGATCTTGTCACTGTTTTTTCGATTCATGTTCTCCACCGCCGAGATACAGCTCCCTCAGCCGATCATCATTCGCCACGGCTTCCGATTTGCCCTCGAATTTCTTGCGTCCCAGACTGATGACATACGCGTAGTCTGTGGTCTTCAGCGCTTTGCGTACGTTCTGCTCAACTATCAGCACGGAAGCGCCCTTCTCATTGATCTCGGATATTTTCTCATACACATGGTCCGTCACTTTGGGCGCTAGTCCAAGTGACGGTTCGTCCAGTAGTATGACCTTGGGATTGGACATGAGCGCCCTCGCGATGCACAGCATAGCCATCTCGCCGCCGCTCAACTTGTTGGCGGTGTCGTTTCGTCGCTCCGCCAGCACGGGAAATAGATCGTAAGCTCGCTGAAGCCTCTGACCAACTTCTCCGCTGTCCTTGACGATGTACGCGCCCATCTGAAGATTCTCGATTACAGTCAGCATGGGAAAGGCGGTTCGACCTTGAGGTAGCAAGCAGATGCCCTTCCGAAGGGTTTCGTGAGGTTCCAGCCCGGTGATGTCATATCCATCGAGAACCACTCTTCCTCTTCGAGGCTTCACAATACCGACAATCGACTTCAGGATCGTTGACTTGCCCGATCCGTTCGGCCCTACCACACATGCGATCTCCCCGTCGTCGAGCCTCATGGAAAAATCGTGGACCACGTCCACTTCTCCATAGCCGGCTGTTATGTCATCCACTCCCAGCATAGCCTCAACCACCACCCAGATACGCATCCTGAACCGTGCTATCCCGCTGGATCTGGGCCGGAGTCCCCTCCGCGATCTTCTGTCCATGGTGCAGTACGACAGCCCTTTCGCAGACGGAACTGATCACATCCATGTTGTGCTCAACGATGACGAGGGTCTTGCCTTTGTCCCGAAGCGTCCTGAAGCTTTCGAGCATGCGCTGGGTGAGGAAAGGGCTGATCCCAGCCGTAGGCTCGTCCAAGAGAACAAATGTAGGATCGGACATGAGCGTCCTGACAAACTCCAAGAGCTTCTGCTGTCCGTACGAGAGCGCGCTTGCTTGGCGATCCTCCAGACCCGAGAGCCCGATCCATTTCAGCCGATCACGGGCTTTCTCGATAGAGTGCGAGCGCTTTAGAGTCGGAGATGCGACCAACATATTCTCGAGCAGAGTCATTTTCTTGAACACTCTGGTCTCTTGGAACGTTCTCGCGATTCCCAGCCGAGAGATCTCATGGGGCCGACGGCCGCCGATTCGTTCGCCTTTGAAGAACAGTTCGCCCTGACTAGGCTTGGAGAAGCCGGTCACCAAGTCTATGAAGGTTGTCTTGCCTGACCCGTTCGGACCAATCAACCCAACAATCGTTCCATCGGGGATGCTCAGTGAGAGGTCGCTGAGCGCCACGATGTGGCCGTACTCCTTTGTGATGTTCCTAGTTTCCAGCATGTTCCTGTTCCCTGCCTCCGGGGAGCGTTCTGAGGAAGGCCTGGTAGTGTTTAGTCAGTCTGTATGTCACGCCGTTTGGAAAATAGATTACAACGAGAATCAGGATGCTTCCGTGTATGATCAGGTACACGCCGGCGTAGCTCCCTCCGAGGATCGAGCGGATCAGCTCGGAGACAGGAGTGAGCATGACTGATCCTACTATCGGTCCCCAGATCGTGCCCATTCCCCCGATTATGGCGGGCAGGGCTATCTCGATCGAGAAGTTCAGTGACATGACACTGTCTGGGTGGAGGAAGAGGATGTACTGAGCATAGAATGTCCCCGCCACCGCGGTGAAGAACACACTGATCGCCAAAGCCAGAAGCTTGTAACGAAAGATATTCACACCCAAGGACCGGGCGGCGTTCTCGTCTTCACGAGTCGCCATGAAGTACAGCCCTGTCTGGGAGTTCCTGATCACATAGGTGGTCAAGAGCAGCGCGAGCAGGATACCCATCAGAACGTAGTAGTAGGGCTGCCTACTGAGAAACTGGAAGTTGACCGCAGAGTCGCCCATCAGAGGAACCAACAACCCCACCGCACCGCCCGTCAATCCCGCCCAATTCAGCGTGAGGAGTCTGAGCGCTTCAGCGAATGCTATGGTGATCATGGAGAAGAAGGGGCCCCTGAGTCTGAAGCACAGCGAGCCTATGATCAGGCTGCAGGCTACCGAGAATACGCCGGCGATCAGCATTCCAAGCCAAGGTGATGTCCCGTAGTGGATGAAGAGGAGCGTTGAGGTGTACGCGCCTATGCCGAAGAACGCGGCGTGCCCAAGAGAGAACTGTCCTGTGAACCCAGCGAGTATGTTCCATGCCTCACTCAACACGGCATAGAATAGGATCAGGATCAGGAAGTGCAACACGTAGGAATTCGAAGTCACCAGAGGCACCGCGGCCAGCAGTAGAAGAAGAACCGAGGGAAAGTAGGTCTCAGGGTTCAGCAGTCCTGTCAACGCGATCGTGGCCATGTATTGTCAGGCTCTCACACGCGACTTCTACCCAGCAACCCTGACGGTCTGACAAGCAGAACGAGGATGAACAAGCTGAAAGTCACGAGTTCCTTGTACTGCGTAGCGAAGTAGACTGCTCCGAGTGATTCTGCCAGCCCGACGATCAGGCCTCCGAAGAACGCTCCCGTGAAGCTGCCCATGCCACCGAGCACGACAGCCAAGAATGCTGTTAGGGTGAACGTGGTTCCCACGGTCGGCGATATGTAGTAGAATGTTGAGAGCAGCGTGCCAGCGGCTCCCACGCACCCTGTTCCAATGCCGAAGGCGATTGTGTAGGTTTGGCGTACGTTCACGCCCATTAGTGATGACACCTCCTTGTTCTGCGCAGTTGCACGCATCGCCCTTCCAGTCCTAGTTCTGGCAAGAAAGACGTAGAGCAGGCAGGTGAGAATGACGGCTACCGCGAAAGATGTGAGGCGCGGAACACTTACGAATACTTCACCGACCCTGATCACGTACTCGGAGTAGACCGTCCGTACGGCCCTGTAGTCCGCCTTCCAGAAGAGCAGGGCGACGTTCTGCGCAATGAGCATTACTCCGAGGGTGAGGAAGAGCTGGCTTGCGTCGGTTCCTTCGAGCACTCGGTTGACGAGGAATTTCTGGATGAGGGAGCCTATGATGAAAAGGATCGGCACGGTCGCGATTAGTGAGACGTAAGGATCAATCCCGCAGAGTGTACACATCCAGTACGTGCCGTACATGGCTAGCATCATGAGGTCGCCGTGGGCAAAGTTGATGATCCTCATGACCCCGAAGATCAAGGTGAGGCCGACACTTATCAGTGCGTAGATCCCGCCGATCAGAAGGCCATTCACGACCGACTGGGCGAGTATGGTTGATTCCACCCGGTTCGACCTCTCCCTTAGGCCAATCTGTTGCTCGGACTACTGGCACATCGCGTAGTATATCGCGCTTCTCTCGACGGGTCGTGTTGGGCTACTCTCTCTGATCCCATGCAGGTGCGGGCCAGACGGCGTCGGTTGAGGCGCGGTCGAACGGCCAGACCGTGTGCTGAGCTCCGCCCAGGACCTGCAGATAGACATGCGTTCCGTAGATGTTGTCGCCCTTCTCGTTGAACTTTGCCCGGCCGCCAGCGGTCATGACAGCTGGACCACTTGATATGTCGATCTTCAGGAAAGCGTCCCGGACGGAATCGGGATCGAGCGGCTTGTCCGGATGCAGCTTGCCAGATAGTTCGAGGACTTCTTTGATCAGCCAAGTTGCGGCGTAGCAGAGACCAGCATGCTCGTTCATGAAGATCCCGTACTTCTCTTCGTACCTGCGGACGACATCCGCCATCCCTGGGATGTTCAGGTCTCTCTGCCAGCCGCTGCCCGCGAAGAAGTACTCCGAGTCTTTCCCAGCTGATTTGATGAAGTCGGGCTCAAGGTATCCTCCGCCCATGGCGACGTATCCCAGCGCGTTGAAGTCTAGTTCATGGAACGTGCGCGCCATCAGGATCGCATCGTTCAGGTAAGACGCCAAGACGACGACATGGGGGGCCGCGGCCTTCAATTTCGTTACGACGGGCGAGAGGTCTGAGCTGCCCTGCGAGTACGCCTCATCGTAGACGATGGTGAACCCCACTTCGGGCGCATGTTTCCTCGCGGCCTCTGAGCTTGTCTGTCCCCACAGCGTGTTCTCGTAGACGATGGCGATTGTCTTCACAGGTGTGCCGAAGTGCTGTGACATCTCGACGATCATATCGATTGCTTTGGCCCCGACACTGGAGGCTCGGATGGCCTGCCTGAAGACGTACTTGAAGCCCCTGTCTGTTATCGCGTCGGCCTGCGCCATGGGAGCAAGGAATGGGACCTTGTTGCGTTCCGAGACTTCTGTTGCGACGTACGTGAGGGAGCTAGCGTACGCACCTAGTATCGCGGTTGGGTGGTACGTGTTGATGAGTCTCTCGGTCTCCGATGTGGTTACGGTTGGGTCGCTCTTGATGTCCCCGTAGACGATCTTGAGCTTGGCACCCCCAAGCGCCTTGACCCCGCCCGCCGCGTTGATATCCTCGATGGCGAGGTCATGTCCGCGCTGACATGACACCCCAATCGTTGCCATGGTGCCAGAAAGCGGAAGCGGGGCCGCAATCACGATCTCCGTCGACGGCGTCTGGAGAGACTGATAGTACCAGTATCCCACTGCGGAGGGAATCACTATGACCGCAAGCAGAAGCACGGCTTGGATCTTGGTAATGCCCCTCCGCGACTTGATCGCTAGTAGCCTGCTTCGAACGGTCTTCAGGGATTGCGGAAATCTGTTCATAGAGTCGTCCGTAGCCTATCGTAGTCATATTATGAGTCTTTAAGCGTTGGTAAATGCGTTCCGACTGCTCTCCTGTGCCACGCTTTCGGATGCCGTTCTTTCAAGACCACCGGGAATCTGGACTCGGCTTGACGCGCCTGAGCGCGGGTGAGCGGAAGGGAGAAGGGAGCGGACGGTGTGTATGTTTTCTACTCCTCGGAGCCCTCACTATCCTGAGTCCTCTTCGTACACCGAGACGATCCAGGAGCACACCATAACCCGCCTTGAAAACGGTCCAGTCCCACTTGTCTTCTTGAACGCCTTAGGTTTGAATCATTCCCCACGGAAATTCATTTGAATCATGGGTCTATGAACTCTCTTGGGAAGGACGCCCCGACCATCCTCTCCTGCGCTTTGGGCATCGTCGTTTGATTTGCCTCAAAGGTGGCGCACGTGGACGCGTGAAAGTTGGCTACGGGTAGTCCCCATCCCCGAGCGTCATGAACCAGTTGCTTTTCTTCTTCAGGAATTGGTTTTGTGAGAGGAGGAGGGCTTGTGAGTAGGCTTGCTTCTCATCTATTGTAGAGCCGCGCAAATTAATGGCGCAGTATAGCGCTCGTTTTCGATGAGGGTGAGGAATGAATCCAGCGCTGACGAAAGCCCCTTGATATGGATGTCTCTCTGATAGGTGGCAGGTGACGATGTCCACACCGCGTTCCTCGAAATGCTTCACAGCCACCTGGATCAAGCGATGAACAACATTCCGACGGCCCAGAGATCCAATGATATCAACGATCAGCCCGAGCTCAAGATTTTGATGCCGCGTTTCAGCCAAGACGCAATAGCCAAGAATCTTGGAGTCTTCCAGTGCCGCATAGACTGTGTGCTCCCTTGAGGGATGATCTATGTACCTCCAATTCAGGTACGTCTTGTCTCTCTTAGCGATGACTATGAAGTCGTGCGAGATCTCTTCCCACAACGCGTCGAAGCGGTCGTCAAAACGATTGATCTTCTCCAAGCTCAAGTCACGGCTCGAACATCGAGACATGGTCATTCTTCCAAGCGCACGAGCCGCGATGCTAAATAGTCGGCTCGGCGCGTATGTAGCGACCACAGACTGCCAGTCTAGCACTTTCATCATGCGAATGATGAACGAGATACGACCCATCCGCTCGTAGCGTCTGTAGGTCGGTCCCAAGCTCGTGTTTGAGAATCCATAGGTTACTGGGATGTCGTTCTCAGCTGCATCGACACAACACTTGTTCACGATAGATGAAAAGACCCCTTCGCCCTGGTGGTTAGGGTGTGTTGCAGCGGCTGAGCCTAAGGACCCGGTTACGTACACATTTCCGATTTTCATCGTTACTGGGACAATGGCATAGTGACCGACTATCTTACTATTGCACTCTGCGAGCCAAATGAGAGAGCGTCCGGCAGGGTTATTCTGGTACTTCCACTTCCAGTATTCGAGAGAGAGCCGCTCCGAGAAGACGATGTTCAGTAGCTGCAGTATCGCCTGTTCGTCTCCTTTTCGGTATCTGCGAATGGTCCACGAATCAGTCATCGCGCTCGCCTGAATGTCTTGGCCAAAGGGTCAGCCATGCGAAGGAAACAGCAAATGCAGAAGTTCGGCCATCACATTGGACAACCGCCGGAGTGATTGACTGACAGCCTTATGAACGTTGCAGTAGTCGTCGAAACTGCGTATCGGGGTCGAACCTTGGGATGCTTTCTTGCGTTACTTGCTAGAACCAGATCCCGCGATTCAGTAGACCGGGGCGTCGTACTGCCGGAGAGACTGATCGTGGTCACATAGTCGACGCAGCCATCTCTGTGAATCTTCAGAATTACGAGCTGCAAAGTGAGCAGGAGTGGATGTCTGCGCGCCCTCATTGACAGTTGCAGCGGGCGAGAGCGGGTTTGAAAAGCTTTTGTTATCCCCCACATCTGTCCCCACAAAGCATACGACTCTGAAGCGTGGATGTTCAATCCGCATCAAGAATTCGTGAAATACTGGAGCTACGAGAGACCGCATCAAGGAATAGGCTATCGCTATTCAGCAGACATATGCTTTCGCGATCTAGAGAAAGGGACACATGTTGGGGGATAGAACAGGCCCGCGGAGGAGCCTCAGTGGTCACTCGTACCCTGAACGAGGCCGAAAAGCTCTCTTTCGTTCCGCCGGAAGTGGACTCCATAGTGGACGAAATAGGCGACGGGGTGGAAATTGCGAGGACGATTCTGCGTGAATTCTCGCATCATAGACGAGGAAAAGCTCACGTGCGGCGACGGCAAATGAGTTTGTGATTCTCCAAGAGAACTCGCATTTCCGTTCTGAATGAGCAGTGTCTCAGAGCAGTAGCATAGCAGCAATCATCTCTCAAGGCAGGTCACTCAACCTGTATGCGATGATCTTGCGCTGTTGCTCTTCGACTCGAATAGATGTCGAATGCTAGCCCGGAGAATGCCAGAATTGCGGCACAAATCAGGAAGAGGAGCGGCATGTCTAATGCTAATAGAACTGCCATCAGAACGTAGTTGACGCCCCCGAACTTTCGTGGAGAGAAGCGCGTTGTCTGCGGGCTACCGTGGACTCTGGCGGCGGGCTTGCAGTGGAAGGTTGAGGCATACTGGTACACTAGCGCCCCGCCTAAAGCTAACAATCCCCATAAGCTCGCCTCGATAGAACTCGCCTCTCTCACAGCCAGCACTGTGACTGCAGTATACAGACCGACATCTCTCAGCCTGTCAGTGACCTCATCGAGCCAACGCCCGAACTCTGTCTCCATGGACTTGTATCTGGCGATCTCACCGTCGCAGAAATCTAGAACCCAGGCTAAGAACCAAATCCCGATTCCCAGAATCCTGAAGTGGTAGCTGGGGTGGAGAATCAATCCGGCGCTTGTCAATCCAACAAGCATTGACAGCGCAGTCAACTGATTGGGTGTAACCGATGTATAGGACAGGAGATATGACAGTCTGATTGAGAGTTCCGAGAGAATGAACTCGAGGTACGTCACGGGAGGCATTTGGGCGATGGCCCGATATCTCTCAAAACTCTTCTTCCCAAGATCGCGTTGGCCCAGTTTGCCACTCAGCTGGGGAGATTCGTCCATCGAGCTCACTTTTTCACCATGGTCCAAGCTAGCTCTTATGCCTACTGTGACCAAGTGTATGCTAATAAGGTCGTTAAGCATCCGAAATTGTTCGAGCCCGAGACTATGATGCCGAAAACGATTAGGTCAATAGTCGTAACCGGGCTTCTGATGGCGTCGCTTCTTCTGTGGGTTTCTTCGATGGATCAGGCTGCGCTGAAAGTAGCTCGGCAGGGCATCGGTGATTTCGGGCTAATTTCAGTATTGCCTTTGGTCTACTTTCTCTCGCTATCCTTGCTAACGATCTCCTTCCTAGCCGCTCTGAAGTTCGATGGCACTGGGGCGACTCAACTCTTCTGCGTTATGATGCTGGTTCTCTTTCTATACTTGACCCCTGCGATAGTTGAGGGAACGCCGAGATTTGGCAGCACGTACGTATACTATCGATCGGTTGACTATATCTCAGAGACCGGACGCACAAACCCAGATATCCTGTGGGTTCACAACTGGCCGGCTTTCAGCATAGCCTTCAGCACAGTTGTTCAAATCACAGGATTGGCGGGAAACCCCCACGAGCAGGTCTTCCTGAGCATTTATCCTGCGCTGCTCAACATCGTGCTGTTCTTACCGCTCTTTTCTCTTGTGCGAATAGTGCTTCACCAAGAAAAGACCAGGTGGGCGGCCGTATGGCTTTTCTATTGCGCCAACTGGGTCGATCAAAGCTTCTTCAATGCACAGGGCCTTGCCTTTTTTGCTTTCATACTACTGCTTGTTGCTCTTTTCAGACTTATGCAGTCACCCAGCAAGCGCTGGGTCTTGATATCGGTGCTCCTCTTCTTATGTTTGGCCACTGGCCACCTCCTAACTTCGCTCGCGTCTATCATGCTGACCTTTGTGCTCTTCGCCTTCAAACAATTCCGGAGACCCCCAACAAACATGGTCGCAATGTTTGTCCTCGTTCTCGCCGCTTGGACAATTTACGGAGCTTCCGCGCATCTCCAGTTCTCGCTGTCACGCGTCATCTCTGAAGGGTTCAACTTCGATCTCCTTCTCCGTGCGGGCATTACATCTCGCGTGACCACCGGTAACGCGGTGCGCAATACTGTGAATGAAATACGAATCTTCTTTTCTGCACTAGCCATTATGCTCGCGGTGGCTGGATTCTTTGCAGCAAGGAAGTATGGACGTTTGGGACCGACTGATAGAAGGTTCCTCCTGATAACGGCCAGCCTCCTTCCTCTACTGAGCCTTTTCGCCTATGGAGGCGAGCTCATTATGAGGATCTTTCTTTTCTGTCTAGTACCAATTGTGTACTTCGCCTGCAGGGGTTCGGATCGGAAGTATTTCTTCCCAATAGTAGCGATCTTCTTGCTGATTGCCGCGCCACCTCTAAACATAGTTGCTCACTACGGCAATGAAGCCTATGACTACGTTCCGGTCAGCGAAGCCAAGGGTCTCGGGTTCTTCTATGATTCAACAAAGAACGGGTATGTTATTGGTTTCGACTACCACCGCGACATAAGATATCGTGATCAGTACGAATACATTCCATTCGAGGCGGCGCCCTGGAGGAACGATAGACTGTCCTTGGGGGCACAATCACACCATTGGCCTACGTACGTGTGCGTGTTCTACTGGGCTAGAGAGTGGTACAGTTTCTTCTTGGCTGACCCTCAGTTCGTCCCCACAACCGTCATGAACCTCACCGCGTCTGCGGCGTATGACAAGGTTTACTCAAATCCAAGCTTTGAGGCCTACCTTGAACTGTGAAGCTGAGTCAATACCAGACTTCCGGAGTTCTTCTTCGAACGTGAAATAGCTGTGTGTCGCCATATGTTTCGCCCACGCCATGGGAACCGACGCTGAATTCGTTTCGTTTTTCTGTTCTCTTTTCTTGGCTCTTCGTTCCCTCGATCGCCCCCGGGGTCCGCCCCCACGCATCGTGGTGAGTACAAGATATCACGGAAATCCGTCTCCCTTATCCAACGTCACATCGCAGGGCATATTAGACACGTGTGGAAGTTGACGTCTCGGCGAGGCAGGTGAGAAAGATTGAACAGAGTTGGGAATGGACCTGCTGAGAGAGATTCCACAAGGCTGCGTGATCTCATTGCGCTGGATTTGTTTGTCGGTTTCAGCTCGGTGTCAGTAGATGCATGGAACGACATGGTCTGTAGCCTGGAGACAAGACTGAGCCTGAATCCGTCCCAAAGAATATGCGATATAGGCTGCGGCGCGGGGGCTTTGCTATTTCCACTCTACGAGAGAGGGTACAGGAACTTGGCAGGCGTGGACTTTGCACCCAGGCTTGTTGAAATATGCAGAAAGGTCATTCCCGAAGGAGATTTCAGAGTCTGCGAAGCATCTCGTCTCACCTTCGATGCAGAAACATTTGATGTCGTGCTGTGTAATAGCGTCTTCCAATACTTTCCTCACTTGGCATATGCCAAGGATGCATTTCGGGAGATGATCCGCATCCTAAAACCAGATTCTCAAGGGGCGGTGTTGGACATCCCCGATGCCCAGAAGATGAATCTCTACGAGATAGAAGCAACCACGAGAAGAAGGGCGATGTCTCATTTGCGACCTATGCTGGCCTACCTTCGCCCAATACTGACTCGCTTCCTACATCTCCCCTATACGATCTTTCCACACACGTCTTACGAACGATCTTGGTTCGCTGCGCTAGCGAATGAGTACAAGCTGGAATACGAGATTGTCGATCAGTCTATTTCGGGATACCTCAATTCTAGATTCCGATTTAACTTCTTTTTCCGGAAACCGAAGGAACGATATGGAGATCGCAATTCCGCCCATGGAACCTGTCAACGAACTCGCAGTCTTCGCACCCGGCTTCGTGCCTCGATAATCCCAGCTCGCAGTCGTCGTTGTGGCGCCCTGCCGCCGTTGGTCCATGTCTTCGAGGCTATCTAACAGCCGGATCGGAAGTCCAAAGTCACCTGAGCATTTCGTAGTAGGCTGGCCGAGGGGTCCCGTCTGCTGAGCCGCAAAGATTCATTCCTTTACCAATTTGCCCCGGGTTCTCGTTGTATCCAGTAGGAACGGTGTCGCCTCGCCAGAACCAAGCGAACCACCCGGCGACCGGGAGAGTCTTATAGAACGTCATCATCGCTGCGAAATTTCCTGCCATAGCCGCGTCGTCATCTGACTCGTACCCCAACTCTGTGATCCAAACCTGCTTGCCTCTCTGAGAGCAACCGACAATGCTCTCCGTGACGATGTTTTTCCACTGCTGCAACAGCTCGGGCTGGTCAGGAATGTACTCATTGATGCTCACGAAATCTAAAGCACTGAAGAGTCGATCGTCCATACCCCAATCGTCAGTGAATAGATTCTTGATCCTCCAGACGCCGTCACTTCCGAGCCACTCGTGATCCTGACCGAATCTAATCGTAACCGGTCGCCCGTCCAGCTTCTTCACGAGCGCTGAAAGCCTTTGAATCAGGTCGATGAAGCTCTCTTTCTGATCTATGTTGTTGTAGGGGGCATCCAAGTTGTGCGGCCAATACCAGGGTTCGTTTAGAATCGCCCAGGCCCAAATCCCAGGCGTTTGCGATAGGTAAGCAACCGTGTGATTGGCCATGTCTAGGAAGGCTTGTTTCATGTCCTCACTTCTGACAATTGCCAGACCGTCATTGAGTCCGGTCACAGGATCAACAACGTAGTCCGGCGTGCACCATGGACTGTCATCTACACCCCAAAGCGTGTGGAAGGTTACCAAGACACCGATGTTGTACTCGTTTGCAACAGAGATGACGTGTATGACATTGTCCAGAAACCTATTCCCGTATGGACCACCTATGCCCTGAGGCCAAGTCGGATACTCACCGCTATAGTCTCCTCTATTGTTCCCTTCGAGACGGTACCAGTAAAGACTAAGGCTAATGATTCCTATGCGATCCTGCTGAAAACGAAAGAAATCTCTGCGCAACACAGCGTCAGTCGTATAGTCGGCCGAATACTCATGATACATGGAGAGGTAATTCAGACCCCTCACAAAGGAATCCGGAGAGCCTGTTGCCCGTCTCCTGGGTTGCAGTCCGGCTGCTTCAGCTGAGGGTGCCCCCGCTAGTGTCTGCACAAGGGTAATTGTCATCAGAAAGATGACAAATAGGAGCGAGATCGTTCGCCTGCTCTGAAGCCCGAACTCGCCCAAATCGACAACCAGCCCGTCCAAATCATCAACTGAAACGACGATCGGCCGGGCACGAGAACCTGACGTAACCTCGGAAGCCGGATGCGAGTGACAGCACTTCTGGAGAGAATGGAGACTATCAGCACCACGTAGAACTCACGACGACTCGAACGCACAACAAACATACGTACCACTGATCTAGCCAGTAACCGTCGGAAGGAAGACAGAAACCATAAGAGGGCCGCACTTGTGGGAGGACTGGTTGGATCCCATCGTGCCAAGGATGCAGCAATGTCTGGGGGGGATCTAGTGTCCTTGAGAGTGTCCCTCATAGTTCCCACCTATGCTTTCGAGCGAATCCCTTTGCTCATAGAGTGCGTCAACTCTCTGATGGCACAGTCCTATCCAAAGACTGAGATTGTCGTTACGGTTGATCGGAACGAACAGCTCGCCGCGAAGTTGAGGCAGATCCTTCCACAGAAGGTAGCTGTCATTCTTAGCAGCAAGGCCGGGCTTTCCGAAGCACGAAACACAGGCGCGAGCCACGCCACGGGAGAGATTGTTGCATACATTGACGATGACGCGGTACCCGACGCGTGTTGGGTGGAGAAACTGGTGCGTAACTACCAAGACCCTCACGTGCTGGCAGTGGGGGGACGCGTTGAACCAATCTGGCCCGGCCGCCAGCCCAGATGGATCACAGAGAGCTTGTACTGGATCATAGGTTGCAGCTACGGGGGTCTACCCGATGTGAAACGGCAGGTGAGGAATCCTTTCGGGGGAAACATGTCTCACAGAAGAGAAGTTCTGAATGTCATACGCTTCAAATCAACGCTCGGAAGGACACTGAGTAGGCGACGAACACTCTCGGACGACGAAACTGAGTTTTGCATCAATCTGTCTCGAGTTTTTCCACATGGAAAAATAGTGTATGACCCGGAAGCGATAGTGCGTCACTACATACCCATTCAGCGACTTTCACCGACATATTTCGCCAAGAGAGCATTCAGGGAAGGACTGTCAAAGGCGATGATATGCAGACTCTATGGGTTTGCTTCTCTTGCTGACGAGCGCAAGTACCTTCGGCATGCGGCGTGCGAATTGGTGACTTCCAAGAAGTGGCGAGTATCCAAACCGTACGATCTCGTCTTGTCGTTCTCACAAATTATGGCCTTTCTCGTTGTCCTATGTGCCACAGTTTTTGGTTTCATAATTGGCAACCTTCGAGCCAATATCTGGGACTAAGCAGAAGCATTATCTTACACCAATGAAGGACCAAACGGGCGTCGACACATGAACGCGGTAATACTGGCTGCCGGGGTGGGACGACGTTTGCGCCCGCTGACTGACACGGTGCCCAAATGCTTCGTCGAAGTAGGAGGGAAGCCACTCCTGCTACACCAACTAGACGTACTCGTGAGTTGTGGGATCAAGAAGATCGTGCTTGTCGTGGGGTACAGAAGAGAGCTCGTTGAGAAGCGGATTGGCAAGTGTTACCGGGGTGTTCCTTTAGAATACGTGGTGAACGATGACTACTCAACGACGAACAACATCTATTCATTATGGCTAGCCAAAGACCATCTTCTTGAGGACGATGTTGTGCTCTTGGAATGTGACGTGATTTTTGACCGGGAACTTCTCATTCGTCTTCTCGAGCAAGACAGAGACGCAGTAGTCCTGGTCGATCGATTCCAGCTTGGGATGGACGGCACGGTGGTGGATGTTGACAAGGATGGGGTTGTCCGCCGAATCCACACTCGTAGCGAACAGAGTAGTAGATTCGATTTCTCGGAGGTCTACAAGACCGTGAATGTCTACAAGTTCTCAAAGCGGTTTCTAGCCAACGTTTTTGTTCCTAGCTTGGACTTGTACGTGAAGAACAGAGGCGTCACTAGCTACTACGAGCTAGTGTTGGCGATCCTAGTCTACATCGGAAGCCCGAGAATCACAGCCCTGTCAGCGGAAGGTCTAAGATGGTATGAAATCGACGATCAGAATGATTTGGAAAGAGCTGAGTACATATTCGGCTCGGGTCAACATAAGCTTCGAGTAATAGGTAAGACCTACGGGGGATATTGGCGTTATGATTTTGACGATTTCTCTTACCTGACAAATCCGTTCTTTCCACCAGATTCGATGATCGCCGAGATGAAGTACAAGCTCGAGGCGTTGATAGCCAACTATCCTTCTGGCCAAGAAGAGCTTGACACACTGGTTTCGAGGATGTTCAACATTTCACCAGCGAACGTCGTTGTCGGTAACGGTTCATCTCAACTAATACAGATGCTAGGCGAGACTCTTGTGAGGGGCCCCATAGTTGTGCCGCTCCCGACATTCGGCGAATACGAGAGGTTCGTGGGGAGAGATCGGATCGTTCCGTATTATACTGCCAAGGACCAATTTCACACGTGCCTACAAGACTATGGCAAGCTTGTACGAGACGTGGGTAGCGGGGTTCTCATCAATCCCGACAACCCGACCGGTTTTGCCGTAAGGAAAGATGCTTTCCTGGAGTTTTTGGACTCCATTCAAGATCACACACGGCTTCTAGTACTGGACGAGTCGTTTACCGACTTCATCGACGGGGCCGGAAAAAACACTCTACTCCGCCAGCAAATCATTGAGCAGTACCCTTTCGTCGCGGTTGTTCGAAGCCTCAGCAAGGAGTTCGGAGTTGCGGGTCTTCGACTCGGTTTGCTGGCGGCCGGAAACAGCGATATTGTGAGCGCGCTACGAAACAGACTTCCGATATGGAACATTAACTCACTGGCTCAGCTCTTTCTAGAATCGTTCCTGAAGTATAGAGATGAGTATGCACTTTCCTGCATGAAAGTCATAGAGAGTCGCAATGTTCTCTACGAGGGGCTCAAAGGGACCTTCCTGAAACCGTTTCCGTCGTTTGCTGATTTCGTGTTTTGCGAGGTTGCCGGTGGTTGGACTGCGCCCTTGGTGTGTGACGAACTGTTCAAGCAGAGTGGCATTCTGATAAAGAATCTAGGGAGCAAGAACGGCCTCGAGCACAACAGGTATGTGCGCATAGCGTCCAGGACATTAGATGAAAACAGGAAATGCCTAAGCGCGCTTATGTCATTGGGGAAACCGAAGCAGTCAGGAACACGTCAAATCGATCGCGGGTCCCCGGGCGTCGATTCAGAGCTGGAGGCGCGGTGTGGATACCTCAAACTTCACCAGCACCAGCCGAGTGTGTAGCGCATTCCCTAGGTACAATCGCATTCTCAAGGGACCTCCGGCACAAGAGCGGACTTAACCCCAACAGGTACATGCCCACAAGGTCCGGGACACTGCCTCTGTTGAATCCGGAGCTGTCTTCAGTTTCTCGGGCGCGCCACGTGCGTATCCAATGTACCAGTAGCACAGGTCAGCATAGCTTGTTCGACAACGGCGTTTCTATGAACGGATTCAGTATGGCGTTCACTACTCCCATTTATCCCGAAACCCTCAAGTCCGTTCGCAGTTACTCTTCGTAATCCGATAGGCGATCAACTCACGCATTATTGTAGTGAGTATTCGGAAACCGTCGTGAATCGTACTCAACTTCGAGCTTCCTGACTTTCTACTAAGCTCGACGCTAGGAACTTCGCAGACCCTTAGACCGAGTTTCTTAGCCTTGATGCAGATCTCCGTCTCAATTTGGAAGTCGTCAGATCGAAGATGTGGTGCCAGCTTTTTCAAGGCATCTTTCTTGAATGCTACGAACCCGTAGCAGATGTCGGTGTATTTGGTCCACCAGAGAAGGTTCACTAACAAGACGAAGAATAGATTCCCTATTCTCCTAATGAAACTCAGGTCGAGCGAGGCCCCATGCCGCATGAAACGAGAGCCTTTCACTATGTCCGCTCCCGAAGCCATCGCCTGGACGAAGAGTGGAATCTCCTCGGGCCTCATACATCCGTCCCCGTCCATCAGTAGCACTATGTTGCTTTCGATAGCCGGCAGGATCTGGCGAAGGGCATTTCCCTTTCCACGTCCGTACTGACGTATCACCCTAGCACCGTCCATCATTGCGACCCAAGGAGTCGCGTCATCGCTTGCATCTACAACCAAGACCTGAGGAGGACCGCTCAAATGGCGTGGCAATCTTTCAACGACTTCGCCTATTGTATCGGCCTCGTTCCTTGTCGGAATCAGAACGGTAAGGTGAGGGTCAGAAGGTTGCCATCCAACACTTGGCCATTCGAGAAACATCTGCATGTCACTCCCCCGAGCGGTATCACCGTGCGGGAGCACAGCTAGTCCCTTTGCTTCAAGAAGCTTGAGCTCGATTCCTGGATATCTCTCTAGGAACTTGAGTCCGGTTTGCGTGAGCTTATAGTAAGTCCCGGACTCACCTTCAACTTCTTTGACAAAACCAATACTCTCAAGATATTGAAGAAATGCTTCCCGCGTTTGCTTTCGGAGCATTGGCTTGGACTCGTTACCTGACGCGATGGTGATTCTCAGGGGATGGAGCAGCGTCATAGTCTATCCGCACGTATTAGGCCATAGTACTTCGGCCATAGGACGCGATTGCATCCAAGCCAAGACATCTTCTGGAGACCCATCCTTTAGGCTTCTGTGGATGCGAAATCTAGAACTTCCTTCTATAAGGACACCTCGGTGGGTATTCGCGAGATGCTGCTGTGCCGGCGCAAGTCGACGCAGTCCGTTGTGCACACCGGTCTGGGAAAGTGGAGACATCTTTCTGATCATCAAGCATCCCACTGTGAAGTACAGCTCATCCTTGCACCATGAATCTCGTGTCACCGGACTTCTTCTTCATCGAGGAACGCCGCATGTAGGGACCACCTACACGAATGTAACCATTATTCTACATCCTCAGAGACACCTCTCAGCTATACGCGTGGCGACGCAGACCGGCGCAGGACCGTCTAGGATCTAACGAAAGCTGGCGCTGATTACAGCGCTAGACGTATACGACTCCAATGAAAGCATCTTCTATGCGCTCAGCCACTTCGTCGCTCAAGAAGCTAGTACTTCATTTCTCTCTTACCGAAGAAACCAGCTTCAATTCAAAATCGAGTACCGGCTTCAGCAAAGTTGAGACTGCCCGCGTACCGCTCAGAAGAGTCCTCAAGTTGAGAATGTCCTGCTTATCGACAGCTCCTAGAATTGGGGCCAAGGTCAGATAGAGGAGCAGGTACAGGAGCCCTCCAACGATCAGATTGACTGCGCCAGTTCCCGCACCGTCCAGTTCAATCAACCCTAACGTTGGGACAGCCGCCGCCAACGCAGCGAGAAGAATCCTTCCTCCAGCTTTCAGGTCGGGTCGAGCATCAAACTTCGCCGAGGCCTGGCGGGTTCCGTAGACTGTTGAAGTTGCGCTGGAGAGAATGTACGCCACCAAAAGGCCGTACGGACCCCAAACCCATGCAAGGGCCGGGCCTAAGGGCAAGTAAATGGCCAGCGTCAGAAGACTCATCTTCACAACGGTTTCCGTGGCACCAACTCCGTTGAGAAAGCTTCCGAGAACCAGGTAGCTAATTGCCGTCAAGAGATACAGCGCAGACAGTAGCACGAGGTACTGAGGAGCGAACGTATAGCCGCTACCGTAGGTCAGGTATATGAGGTCTCGTGAGAAGGTCATGACAGCCACCGAGGCCGGGATCATGAGCAGTGACGTGTACTTGACCGCCCGCACAAACCCCCTCGCAAGGTCGCTCCTCCGGTTCTTGGGGTCCATCTTCGAGAACATGGGAAACATCGCTGTCGTGACAGGGTAGATGAGAATCATCATGAGCGTGGTGAAGTTCCAGGTTGCACCCCAGTTCCCGATCTCAACGTTGCTGGCAAAATGAGCCAGCACTATGTTCTGATATTGAGTGAGGAACACGGCCAAGATCGTAGCAAGATACAGCGGCAAGCTATAGCCTAAGAGTTCACTCAACTCCCTGGGTGCTGAGCTGTCTATCTGGCCTAAAGAGCGTGCACCTTTCGTGAAGAGGATCGTTGCACCTGCCAGTCCTGCGGTGGCCAGGGCCACCACATATCCCAGGATCGCGCCTGTGATGCCCAAGCCGATCAAGACAAACGCAGGTCCGAGTGTGCCCTTCAAGATTGCCTGTATGATTTGGATAATCGCGCTGTTCTTCATGCGATCTTGCCCGATGAAGGAGTTGCTTGTCGCATCATAGATCGCTTGGAAGACTATCACGAGAGAGGCGAGCCGCAGGAACGGCGCCAACTCCGGTCTGTTCAATACGGTGGTCGCGATCGTTGCTGACCCAAAATAGCACACGAAAAAGGCGGCGGTACTGATCGAGAGCTTGAGTAGAAACCCCAGCCTGATCAGCCTACTTGCTCTGGCGTGGTCGCCCTCGGCCATGAGCCTAGCCGGCAATCTGACAAGCGCGAAATTTATGCCTGCGTCGGAAAGAGACACGAGGAGCATGGGAATGACGAAAGTCAGCGTGTAGAGGCCGTAGCTGGATGGACCAAGAAGACGTGCGACTATGATTATGCCTACCGCTAGGATCACAGTCGAGGAAGTGTTCCCAATGAATAGGAATAGTCCTCCACGCGCCGCCTTCTGGGCGATTGTAGTCAGCTCATCGGAGGACATGGCCTTCAACTCATGGATTCAGGTGCTCAGCGTTGCATGATCTGTGGGGTCGCATGCACAAGGACGCGCCGTCTTATTACTCTCATCTGATGGGTCTGTTGACTTCTCGGCGCATGACTGACTTGTTAACTGCCTCGCATCGACTTTGAGGATTGCTGCACACGCACAGGTTCCGCTTCACTTGTGAGGCCGACAACCCCGAACCGGCTGCGACATCGTAGCATTCGGTCGTCTTCGGGCTTCATGTGTTCCCCGCGTATTGAACACCTACGCGTCGCCCAAGGGTATTGCCGGTAGGAGCCCTCAAGGCGAGAGCGCCGAAAAACCTTTGTTCTGTAGACTCATCATGACGCGCTGGCTTGGGACACCCAACAAAACTGTCTCATAGTCGTCTGTGTGATACTCTTATGGGCGATCTTCCCTGTCTTCATAGAAAGTCCTGACCACGTTCTTGCCTTGACCGTCAACCCTAGCACGAACACCGGCTCTCCCGTTGGGTCAGCGTGTTTCACACTGGAATTGCAGAACCGTGGGCCATGGCCCGTCGCAATCGACATAATAGAATTACAGGTCCATTCGTCCCTAATCGGTCCCAGTGTGAACGTGTACTGGTCAGGACCCGGGCCAGACAAGCTCGTCGTGCTAACACCATTCACAGGACACACGTACGCTTTCTGGATCAAGATCATGGCTGGTCTGCGCTCTCTAGATAGGGTCTACGTGATTCTGACAACCAGCGCCACTTTGCCGTACGTGTCTCACCAAGTGGTGCTACACAGCGGCAAAGGATAGCATGAGTTCATGCTCCTGCATCAATCTTTTTTGGCACGCATCTTTGTCGATGAAAACGAAGACCAGCATCCGTGCTTCCACTAACGCCACGTTGAAACGAAACGCGCTAGACTTCGCGTCTCTCCGCACTGATTCTGTACTGTCTGGCTAGTGCGATCACGGTGAGTCCAACTGTCAGGATAGTCAGCGATACCACGATTGGGGTGAGTCTGATTCCCCAAGGGGTGTAGTTAAGCAGCAGGCCCACCAATGGAACCAATGCCAGACTCAGTCCAACGCTTAATGCGAAGCGTTCGATCGAATCTAGCTCCCGGCCTTTAGGAAAGAGGGCCTCGACTGTCACGTACCCCGGAATGAAGAGGACGAAGACAGAGCCGAGCGCCCACCGTAGAGCCACGAATGGAAATTCGGCCGGCAGCGCATAGATAACGAGCACCGTTGCGAACGAGATCGCCAACGACGCGTACAGCCACAGGTTCCTCTCCCAGAGCCTCAGGTACTCCGACAAGGATTTGGTGACGGGCGGGATATCCTCCAAGGCTACTTTGTCTTGGTCAGCCAAGCGCTGAACCAAATCCGCCACCTCGACTTTCGTTAGCGAAGCGTTTCTCGTGACAAGGGCGTCATAGAGTGTCTGAACGTCTGCGGGACCATTCCTTTCGAGGTACCGCAGCGCTTGCTCGTCTAGGCTCTCGTTCTCTGACTGAGAGTTCTGCGATTTCCCGTGCTTCAGTTATGGCACGCGTCCTAGCGGTATCGCTATATCCTGTGCAATTGCGACTACTTGAATGAATCCCAATTGCGACGCATCCAAAGCAAGCTGGCCATGGTCGCTGTGCTTGCGATAATGAGCTTTGTCGCGATGCAGCCATCGATGGTCAAATCCCAGACGATCGAGACTCTGGAGCCACGTTTTGGTCAAACGCTCGCCTTGGTACATCAGGCCGAGTCCGCGGGCGCAACATCCACCGAGATCGGAGCGCTGGTGGTTCTTCTCAATAACGCGCTCGAACTTTACGGGGATGCCCTGAAGCTGACTGCGCCTGATGAAGGGCAGAGACGGGCTGAACTCGTTGCACAGGTCGACCAGATCCTGATGACCGTTGAGAATCGAGCAGCAGATCTCACAGCCCTAGCCTCCCAAAGGTCATACACGAACAGGGTTCTCACCTACATGTGGGGAGCAATAGCGGCCGTTCTCGGAACCATCCTCTACGCGTTCACGATGTCCTTCTATCGGAAGTATCGGGTCAAACGGACATTCCAGATGAGGGTCACCCGCAAATGAACGTCATATCCTCACAGAATCGCCGAACACTCATCGCAGTCCTCATCACCCTACTGGTCGTCTGCGAGGTGATCGCCTACGTGGCCACGACGCCGCGCCCCCAAGAAAAGTTCTTTCAGCTATACGTGTTGGGCGCGAAGCGCATGGCGGCTGATTACTATCCAAACAATGATACCGACATACGCCTAGGCGAATCCGTACACTGGTATGTCGGCGTAACAGACAACATGGGAAATGTGCAACTCGTCGTGATCCGCGTCAAGCTCGGAAACCAAACCATCCCGTCGCCGAACGACACACAAGCCACGCCCTCTCCAGCTCCGCTAGTGACAGAGTTCTCACGGTTCATCCAGAACAACGAGACCTGGGAGTTCCCGTTCGTCTGGCAGATCGTAAACGCCGTACCAGTCGACGGTTCCACGCGCATACTGGAACTCGCCATCAACGATGAAACGTTTGAGTTGCAAGGTCCCTCAGCGCGTGATGGCTACAACTTCCGGCTAATAATCGAGCTCTGGACCTGGGACGTAGAATCCGCCGCAGTACAGTTCGGCTGGCAAGCTGACGGCGAACGCCGAGTTGCTTGGCTGCAGCTCTGGTTCAACGCAACAACTTCTTTGCGCTAAAGATGATCTCGCTGAGCCTTTTCTACGCAGTGGTCTTCTCCGAGGTTTCCTGCCCGGAGCCAGCTGAACCGCTCGGTTCTGTCGATATCGGTTCAGGCTCGAGGGGTGCGGGCGGTGGTGTCGTCGCCATCCTCCACCCGATCCAAGCTAGTATGACGAGGACGGCCGCGACGGCCAAGAAGGCGGTGATCTGTAGAACTACCATCGCGTAGGCATAGAGCAACCATGCATATACCACAACTCCAACAATGCTGCCCGCGAGGAGTACAGCGCCGATCGTTTGGTCCTTGTTCATCTTACGGGTTCACTTCCATTACCCCAAGATACCAAAAGTATCTTGGATCATGCAACCATTCCCTCATTCTAGGGAGTCGCCGTTTCGCCGTAACAGATCCGCCAACCGACAGCTGTGCGAAGCTTGGTTCGAAATCCCAATCCTCCTAGCGGCCTGAGCGAACGCGATCTCAAGTTCAACAGACCAATGAAGTCTCTCCCTAATGTACGCTTGTGAAGCCATTCACCAGAACATGCTCATCTCGCTTCTAGAAACACAATCTATTCATCCAGCTATGCTAGTCCCCGGCCACTGGTCAGCCTACAGATCGCGATCCGTGAGATGCGCCGGCCGGCGTGTCGGCTGACCGGTTTTCGACTCAAGAACAGTGTTTCACAAGTCGTAAAACCTGTCGGGCAAGGGCGGAGTGAGGATGGTTCCTGATGTACTTCTGTGAGAGTTGCGGACACAAGGTGGTCGGCAATGCTTCAGCGGAGGCCCACCGTGAACTCGGCCACGTCGTCAGACTGACGCCAGGGTACCACTCCTCGGCTTAGTCGCGGAATCTCTGCCGTCACAAATGCCGCCTGTCAGGCACGAGCGATCGCTGACTACGCCATCCTTCTCTACCTGGGTCAGTTGATCGAGCACGGGCCACCCGAACATGTTCACTCAGCCGAGCGCTCCCGGCACCAACTGGAGCCTCAAACTCAGTCCTCTTCGCGACGACCTTCGATCAAAACAATAGGAGGTCATCTAGGAAACTACTTACGAGAGCCACCGCATCACTTCGCTGTCTCTAGGAGTTCAAGGGTCGCTGCAGGCCCGTCGAGCAGGATTCTCCGCTTGTTCAGTATTTCTCGTCCGATGAGGCTTTCATCGCTTAGGTACTCGGGATAAGTTGGAGTGTAGACCTGGACTGGGCCGAGGCTTACCCTCTGATCGTCTTGAAGAATGATGTACGCGTCAAGCTCGAAGACCTCCGACTCTATCCTGCCATACAGCGGATGAAAGAGCGGTTCAGTGAACTTCGGCCTCATGCCTTCGAGTAGCCTGACCGCTTCAATTGAAGGATACACACCCCCGTCGAACCCCGTGTCTATCACAGCGGGGCCGCGTGCTTGCAGTCGTCGATCCGCTCGTCTAAGAAGAAGCTTAGCGACGGGCAGTTCCGGTAGCCTCTTCGCTGTGGCAGAGTAGCCGTCGGGAGCGTAAGGTATCCTAATACTGTTCAACGACCCAGCCTTCGCGGATCCTTCTCTCACTCAGTCTTGGCGAACGCAAGGCAAGTCCCCCACTCGCCTTCAGTTTCCACAGAACGGTCGGAGACTCCTGGGGGCGGCTTTGAACCGCCGACACATGATGCCTCGCGAAGTAGTCTTTCAGAGCCTCCACGACCACATGGCTGAGTTTGATGCGTTCCCGGCGTTGAATCAACCTGAGCTGCCGCGAAACCTCCTCCGGAACACTGATACAGATCCGAGTCATGAATCATACTACGTATTACAGATTAATAAACTCCAACCTCCATGCCATTCGACTCAGCAGGCGGATCGTTGGCCCGGTGTCTGCTAAGACGTTTCGGCCTCGTTGACCTAATTCCCTGCCGTCGTGTCAGCGCAAGGTACCGTGCGGTGTTTTCGTACCCAGCCGTCCGAAATAGGGCCCATCCGCGACCTTGTGACAGGCTGGCGGAAATCGAGGCTGAACGCGCATTCCAGAGCAGGCTCCGAGGGTAACCGATCCGCTGGGTCGGAGTGTCCTCTCCGATTCCGAATTCTGCCTTTCGTTTCGCAAGGTGGGGATCTTGTCGGTTCGCTGATGTCGCCGGCCAATTTAGCGGTGAAGGACCAGCTTCAGGAGAAGCGTACTCATCGCGTAATCCTCATTACCCAACTCCTCCACAAGTTCTGTCTGTTTTCGCACAGCAGACTCTTCAGGAACGATGGGAAGGCGTACGGCTTGGATTTGGAGGCACTCTGTTTGGGAAAAAGCAGAGTCATTGTTCTGTTTGTTGGACATGGAAGACATGCTCACGACGAATTCTCCAGATTCTTGGATCAGTCCTACGCTCGTCTAGTCCGACAGGCTGGGTTTTCTCAGTCGTCCCTGCCGGTTTCTCATCTGAGTCCGCTGAACTCCCCCGCGCTCTAATTCTGCCGGCCTTCACGACGCAAGGCGCTACCGTTATTATCCGCCTGCCTCACCCATTCAGCGATCGGGAAAGTCCTGTCTTGGTCTACTGCGACCAGTGTGGAGTTGGCGCCAACTCGCACGATAGGTACTGTAGGATTTGCGGTAGACCGCTCTCATATGATCGCATAGGCGCAGGTCTGAACTACTGCGACCAGTGCGGAGCCAGACTAGACCTCGAAGACAGGTATTGCAGAATCTGTGGCCAACAGTTGGATCGGCCTTCGATGCTTTGGTTCGAAGTGCCCAGAGTTGGGCCTCCCGCAGGTGAACCCCCGGAGCCGTTCCCCGTTGAGCTGCCTCAGACTCCAGAAGAACCCTCGGTTGCTCCGCCTCGTGTCGAAGCATTCTACAATGCTCTCATCAAGGGCTTCGCGGCCGAGAAGGGCAAACAGTTCTTGGCAGACTGCCAGGAGCTGCAGACATCTCTCTCGACGCCGACTGAGCGGTCTCCCCCTCGACGGCCGCATGAGATAGTCGTGCCATGTTCAGCTATGACGACTGGCAGCCGCAAAGGCTTTGTTCTAGAAAAGGAGACCATAACGAATAGAAAACCCGCCGCTCCCTCTCAGTCGGACTTGACCAAGCTCGGGAATCATTTGACCGAAGCCGCAACCAAGCCAGCCACTGCACCAAGCGAGTCAGAAACCGAGCCGAAGCTACGTCTCGCGAGCCTGACTCCCAAGACCGAGACAACTGGCAAGTCGCAAGCAAGCGCCCTTCCACGGATCTCCGGGCTAGACTCAGGGCCTGCTAATCTAATTCCAAAGGTGGAAGCGCTTGAGAAGACGCGGGCAAGCATTGACACGGATGTCTCGAAGCATCGCCGCACAAGTTCATCAGCACTGATTGGCTACGGCCTCGCTGGTTTCGGCGGCCTCTCATTGATCTTGGCTGTAGTTTTCACTTCGACCGTGCTCGCTTTCATGGGACTCGGCCTGACGTTTTGGGGTTCGCTGCTGCTGTTCATCAGGCCACGTCACTATGTGAGAACAGATCTCATGGACTCAACAGCGCTTTCCTCCCTAAGAACCATCGACCGCGTCATCACTGGTCTTGGTTACAACGAGAAGGGCATCTACATACCTGTGAACAATCCCGATAAGGCAGTCGTGTTTGTCTCATCCCAGCCGCTCACAGAGATACCCAAAGCGGCACAGATCGAGAAGCAGACGTTCGTGAAGGATCCTGAGGGGATCACGATTGTTCCGCCTGGAATGGCGTTGGCTAATCTTTTCGAGAAGGAGCTCGGGGTGAGGTTCAGCGAATGGAGTCTAGAGAAGATGGCTGAGCGCCTGCCGAAGATGCTCATTGAGGATCTTGAGATGGTTCAGGATTGCATTATCAAGATCGACGGCGATCGGGTGAGTTTCAGGTTCGTTGAGTCAGTCTTCTCCGAGTTCTGCGGCCAGCTGAAGGGGACCACGAAAGTCTGCTCGTCGCTCGGTTGTCCGATGTGCAGCGCCATGGCATGCATACTGGCGCAGGTGACGCATCGACCGGTGAGGTTCGACGAAGACAAGTATACAGTCGACGGGGGAGTAGTCGAGTCTTCCTACCTTTTGCTAGCGGGTTGAACGCGCGATGGCGTTCCCGCTTAGCCTGTGGGACCTCAGCCTCTGGACGGCGATAACGGCGATCATCTTGCTGGCAACGTCGGAGCTTCTGTCACCGTACTACGGAAGAACGAGGCTCATGATAAACAGGAAGAGGCTTCGTATCGTGGCGCTCATTGTGGCGTTGATCTTCTTGGCCTCAGTGGCATACAGGATCTTCGAGATAATCGCAAAACCGTGAAACGTGGACTCGCCCAAGCCTTGATCACTCGGGCGCATATGCAAAATGCGCGTCTTGGATCCCACTATCTCCAAGTATCGCTCGAGTTGGTAGAACCCAACTCTGAGGGGCGTATGGAGGTACTAGAAGACTCTGCGATGATTTCTGTCGCTGAGGTTCGGAGAAAGCGGTCACACGATGCTTACTCCCATGGGGAGAGAAAGCATAGGGGTGGTCCTACATGGTACTCGACGTGGTGGACACAATCTGGTCCGCCATGCAAGACAACGAACTTTACAGCCCCGGCGATCTTGCAAACAGTCTGGAGCAGCCGATCGAAACAGTGACAAGAGTCCTTGAGTTTCTGAAGAAGTACAAGTTTGCGGATCAGGTCACAAGGCGTGACATGCTCTTCAGGAAGACTGCGGCCGCTGTCAGCCCTGGTGACGCCTTGAGAGGCCTGCAGACGTTGCTGAAAGATAGCAGCGTCAGTGATGCAGGTCAAGTAGCCAGCGTCTCAAAGATCAACGGACACCCGAAACATGTCCTTGACGTGAGACTGGGGAACCGGATCATCCGATCGAAAGATGCGAACTAGTCTGGGCCTTGACGGCTAGACTCGTTTCCAGGGCGCGTTTCTTGGAGTCAGCCATCTCCGAATACTTCCGGAGCTCGCGGTAGTCTTCTAGGAAACGTTGACCCTTCTCAGTCGCCACATAACTCTTCTCAGCTCCGCCATGGACCTCCAACAGGTCAAGCTTCACGAGTATATCCAGATACTTCTGGAGGAGGTCGAAGCTCAGGTTGCCGAGGTACATTATCTTCGTCTTGCGAGAACCAGTCTTGGCGATCTCCAGGATATCCGCGGCTATCTGAATCCGACTCCGATACTGCCGCTTATGCTTCACCACGTGGATTCCCCGAATAGGAGACCGCCTTGACGCAAAGGCAGGTTCGCTATCAAAAGGTGATTGTGGAAGCCTTTTCTAGAAGAGAAATCCATCGCCTCCATCAACATGCGCGCACACAACGACTCACTTTGGGCACCGCCATGCGACACAAGCAGATCGGCCTCCCGCCCGATGTCCCACAGGAGGTTTGCCGCCTCCATAGGAGACGGACCGTCTATGACCATCCTGAACCTCTGCTCTCCAGCAAAGGATGACTCAGCAAACCCATACTTCACAAGGAAACGCAGAGCCGCCGTGACCTCTTCTCCCTCGAATCCAGTCCGTTGAACGAGACCACGCCGCGAATGCCACCGTCCATCCTCAGCGGCTAGCCAGACCCTGTCAATCACGCCGGCCCGTGGAACCCGGTAAGCCATCCCTCACTAAACCCCCTGGAATGCAGTTCTCTTTCTTCAATCACAAATGGGTGTGTTAGAAGGATGATTCATGGACATATAATGCTGAAGGACACACGTGCAAGAATATTGGCCGCTCGAGTTCTACCGGGCAAGTACTGGGATTTCGAATGCCCCATCAGAAGTGATGCGCCGTCGATCTCCGGCGTTACTATGCAGGGTTTCCAGTGAAGTAGCCTGAGAGGTGCGAGTACTCTCGGAGGAAATCGAATCCCCTTTCAGTGATTCGGTAAATGCGACTGCCCATGTCTTCGTCAACGCCCTGTGCAAGTAGGCCCCTTTCTTCTAGAAAGCCAAGATACCTCTCCAGTTACCTGTGACTCAGATTCGCCTTGTACATTATGTGCGTCTTTAGCGCCCCGTTTGAAGCAACTTTCAGGATGCTTGCGACGATTTCTAGACGCGTTCGGTTCCCGATCTGCTGAGGCTTCTGTTCTAGAGGAAACACAGGGGGGACGCCCTACAACACTCGGCATAGAAGACATATAAGCAGATGCATGGAATCCGCCATACAAGCACTCGTTTTAGAAATTACGTAACCCCGATTTCTCGGTCTCGTCTGCACTAATGGGAAAGCTACAAACGCTAGGCCTGATCGCATTTGTTAGAGTCGATCCAGACTACCGAAGTCGACTTCTGGTGGATCACGGGGCGAAGATTGCCGCCACACATACCAAATCGCTTTCTTGCTGAAGGCCTTCGACTGATTGCATCGAAGGGCGTCAAAGCGAGACTCATCTTAGAGATCGGCAGAGAGAACCTCAAGCGAGTCAGGAAGATGACCGCTATGCAAGACCAGGCAAAGCAACCCTCCTAGCAATGCCGACAATAAGCCCACGAATTGGAACGCTAGCGAGGTGTGCAATATCTACGTGCTGGTCGGAAACAGCCCAGTTCAACTGTGCGATGTTATCCGCGTTGTCGCTGGCGTTTCGTCATCAGAGGGAACATCGGAGCCAGCGAGGTCGAAACCAGATGATTGAATGACTTCTACGTTTTGATGCAGAAAATCCTAGCTTCGTGGAGTGAAGCTAGAACACGCTCTCCTTCGCGAACACTTCTATCCCTGCCTCTGAGATCTTGTACGGATGTGGTTGCACATCCACCGGGGTTTCCCTCATCTTCTCTACCCGGATAACATGAACCAGGGATCTTCCGATCTCCCTTGCCTGCAGCAGTATGACTCCGTGTGCAAGGAATTCTTCTGGTTCAACAGGCCGGTCTGAGCCAGCTCCGCGAAGCTCTGAGGTTATGATGCAGGTTCCACCCGTTCCAACTAGAGCCTCGACTAGGTCGAGGACGGCGTTCCTTCTCTGCACCGTTTCCGGATATTGAAAGACTAGAGAGGCGATCGGGTCTATGGCTATTCTCTGAGCGTTCGTAGACCTGACAGCGGTTCTTATGCCCTCGATCAGGCTGAGCAGTGAGAACTCTCTCTTCCCTATACTTACTTTCCCTATCTTCACTTCGCCCGGAATGCTCCTAATCGGAGAGGCGTCGACGAACACAAACTTCCTCTCCTGCTCCAGTCTGGCGAGGTCCCAGCCAAACTTCTCCATCTCGGAGTAGTAGTGTTGTTTACTCTCGTCCAGGCTGACGAATACGGAGTTCTCACCGTACTTCTTGACGCCGTTGACTAGGAACTGCGTCGCAAATATGGTCTTCCCTGTCCCGGGTCCTCCTGCAACCAGTACGACTCTTCCTTGAGGTATTCCGCCGTTCAAGATCTCGTCCAGACCAGCTATGCCTGTCAGCGTCCTCGCGGTCCTCGACAACAAGTCCTCACAAAGTGGCGTACAAGACTCGCTACTTATGAAAGTAACTGCGTAGGCAAGAACAGTCAAAGCCGGAGCGCGCTGTCAAAAGAGATAATAGAGCACCGACCGTGTAGCACAAACGTCTCTGGTGTTATCTTGTGTCCGTGAAGTTATCATCGGGCAGAGAAATACCCATCGAGATGCACAAGGCGCGAATGGTGCAGAGGATTTCTCTGGTTCCTGTGGAGGAGCGCCTCAGAGCCATAGCTGATGCAGGTTACAACACTTTCCTGCTAAAGACGAAGGATATTTTTCTGGACATGCTCACCGACAGCGGCGTAAACGCAATGAGCGACAACCAGTTCGCTGGTATGATAAAGGCCGACGACGCCTACGCAGGCAGTATGACCTTCTATGAATTCGCTAAGGCCGTAGAAGACGTCCTGGGCTACAAGTATGTGATGAATACGCATCAAGGCAGAGCTGCCGAGCATCTATTAACGAAGGTCTTCGCGAAGCCAGGCGACGTTGTCCCGACAAACTATCATTTCACAACGACGAAAGCTCACATTGAGCTGACGGGAGCCAAATGCCTAGAGATCTACTACGACGAGGCGTTGAAGACGGAGAGCACCAACCCGTTCAAAGGAAATATGGACCCCGACAAACTGAGGAAGATCATAGAGAAGTACGGGAGAGAGAAGGTGGCCTTCGTTCGAATGGAAGCAACGACAAACCTGATCGGAGGACAGCCGTTCTCGATGGAAAATCTGAGGCAAATAAGACAAATCTGCGACGAACACGGCATAACTCTGGTTCTGGACGGGAGCCTGGTCTGTGAGAATGGGTACCTGATAAGGCAGCGAGAGAAAGGATATGCGGACAAGACCGTTGGTGAAATAGTCCGAGAGATATGCGGCCTCGCCGACCTGTACTACATGAGCGGCAGGAAGAACACGTCCGTTAGAGGAGGTTTGATAGCGACAAACAACAAAGGGCTATTCGAAAGGATCAGGCCATGGCTTCCAGTCTACGAGGGCTTCTACACGTACGGCGGCATGTCCATGAGGGAGATCGGCGCCATGGCCGTCGGAATTAGAGAAATGGTTGACCCCGCGGTTGCAGGCTGCGCCGTCGAGCAGGTGAAGTACTTCGTCGGGAGACTTGCCGAGACTGGAATCCCCGTGGTTACGCCACCGGGCGGGTTGGCTTGTCACTTAGATGCGATGAAGTTCTTGCCGCACGTTCCTCAATCTCAGTATCCCGCTGGATCATTGTCGGCCGCCCTGTACATATGTTCTGGAATAAGAAGCATGGAAAGAGGAACTGTCTCAATGGACAGAGACAGAGAAGGCAAGGAAGTCTTGGCCGACGTGGAACTGACAAGGATCGCAGTTCCGAGGAGAGTCTACACAGTATCACACATTGAGTATGCCGTTGACAGAATAAACTGGCTGTACAAGCATCGAGACCTCGTCAAAGGGTTGAAATTTGTGTACGAACCGCCAGTGCTCAGATTCTTCGACGGAAGGCTCGAACCCATTGACGACTGGGGAAAAGGACTGAGCGAAGCCTTCAAACAGGAAATAGGTGACTGTTGACTCACTTTCAGCATCGAGAACTGTTGCTGGCAACTCGGCAAATCCCCGCCGAGCATGGAATGCGGTTCTCAGTCACGCTCCTCAAGCATCTACCGAGCGAGAGAGGCCGTCATCATTGAAAGAGTATAGGCCAGGGACTTTCGACAGACATGTAGCATACGGTCAACGAGAACGAAAACTCATGCTGGTTTCCAGAGGAATAATCGCTGGCTTCAAGGTTCGCTGCGAGTCCTCCAAACAGGCCGCAAATCTCGCGCGTGCATTCAGACTCAGACGCCACAAAATCGAGCAGAGCGAAAGGGCGAGGTACAGTCTGAGAGTGAGATTAGAGGAAAACACGATCTACGTGACCAGAAAAGCTCTTCTCCGCCAATAGCTCGATCTGGTCATTTTCAAGCTCATCGCTTCGTCGAATCGTTCGCCCTGCGTGAAATTGCGCCGAGCCAAATAGGCCTCGTCCACAACGACGAGAACGGGGAATTCCAACCAGTTTCCGCGATGAAAACGGAAATCGTGCTGATGAGACCAACTTGCGCGCAGATTTTCTTCACAAACTCAAGCCCCTGTGTGCTCCCTGAGAAGGCTAACCGAGGTAGGATCAGCTCGGCCCAACTTAGAGCGAGCTTCTAGAAAAACCCGCCAGGAATTCTGTCGCCGAAGTTTGGATGTCGGAGTCACACGACTCTTACAGGTCCCACGGCTAGGTCGTGACCTGGTTCTCGGCACTGACTCGCTCAGGCGGGTGTTCAGTTCTGTAACCTTTGAGTCGAGGTTGAGGAAGCTAGCCCGTCAGTCTTCCTTCAGCTTCAGTCAGCGAGATGATTCTCTCAGTTTGGACTCCAGCTCGCAAACGTTCGCCCTCGAGGCTACGGATTCGCTCTTCGGAACGGACTCCCTCGGTTTCGTATCAAGGCCGATCATCTTCGTTTGGAGACCTTTCTTAGCCGCATCGAGCGAGAACTGGTTCCGAAACTCCGAGGGGCCCTATCTCGTTATACTGAAACGTGCTGTTGCTGTGTTCTCACGGACCACCTCCTTCACGTGCCAAAGAATAGGAGGGCGCGATGTTTCTCGAGCTTGCCAGTGAGAGGATTCACTTTGAAAGAGAGCTGCTCCAGCGTTATCACGCCAACAAGAACTGAGGGCAATTCATCGCTCACCAGACCAGGCGTCAGCACACTGACACCGTTGCTCGAGAGCCTCAGGTAAGTCTCCTCGAGTTCGAACGCTCCTTTAGCCGTTTCAACTTCAACGCGTCTTCCCGTTGGCTTCAACTCCAACTCGTCGAAGATCTTTCGTGGGATTACCGTGAAGGTAGAGCCTGTATCTACTAGGCCTACTGTTTCCAGAGTAGTTCGCGGCGCTTCCGGATTCTCCAGCAGGAGCTTAGCCTCAACATGGCCCAATTTGCGTCGATCACAGACTCACGAACAGTGCTATAAAGAGTGTTCAGTTTGGTCATGAAATGTCACACTGGCTCACAGAAGTCAAGAGTCTACAAATGGTTTGCGAGTCTCAGCAAACAGTTCTGAATGGTAACGACATGAAAATGTCGAAGTTGTGGAAGATGTCTTGACTGTTAGGTTCTGAATGAATTTCGCTTCTGCTAGCCACGGCTTACCGCATCCACAGCTCCGGTTGGTGAATGGGCAGTCTCGGATAGGTGACCGATCGATGCTACGCGCCCATGAAGTCCGGCTCCTCTTTTCGAGAAGGCCCCTTTGAAAGCGAACTAAAGCTCAAAGGATATAACCTAGGTAAACATGCTCCTCGTCATCAGTTTCGCGAGGTTCGTGATGCCTTTCGGAGAAAACATGGCACTTGTCTTGCGAGCAGACAGGACCATCGACCGTAAGACATACAGCGAACCGGACGGGTTCTCTCCTGAGTCTCGTTGCGTGAAAGTAGCCAAACAGTCAGGCTTCCAAAGTCAGTTGTGGCTGGACTGTACGAAACTTCCGCAAGGTTCCAACAGATCATCGAGACTATCGAAGTTCTCCTGGATAAGAAGACAATGCGAAGAATCAAACTAGGCGAGAAAGAATACCGCAAGAAAGCCTACGTTGTCGCTCGAGACGCCGCAGAGATTCGAAAGGTTCTCTCTTCTTGAACCGCCTGAGTTCGGAGGTATTAACTTCTGAAGGTCCCCAAATAGGTAGAAGAGGAATAGACCGCAAATTGTCAGAGGCCAACGTGTGCGTAGATTTTCTTCACAGCGACGCTTGACTGCGTTGATCAGTCCTCGATGACTTGGAGTCTGCCATTTCTGCCAATCGTCACCTGCAGTTCGCCCCTAAACATTCCCACTCGTCCGTTCTCAATGTGAACTCTGTCACCGATCGAGATCCTGTCTATCTGAGCGTTCCACAGGGGCAACCTCATGCATCCGGTGCCGTCAGAGATTGTCGCAGTCGAAAGAGCGAGAGCGTCGCCGAACCTCGAGAAGACGTTCCTTGGGGCTGATTTTCCAACGACTCTTGCTTTTAGATTGACCCACTTGACTCCTGCGTTTATGTCTTTGATTTGCACGTCACCTCTCTCGGATGCTTGTACTTTGCCAGATCGAGTGAGTTCGACGAAGGGGAAACTTGCCAGGTCAACTTCTGGAAGATATTTCAACAGCTTCTCGGTAAGGTGCAGCTGAGCGATAACGTTTTCATCCTGCGTCACAAGAAAGACGCATTGGTCCTCCGTCTTCACGCGGAGTTGTATCGACGTGCCATTGTACGAGGATTTTTCGTGAGTCCATGCGTCGAGAAAACTCAAGAGAAATCTGTGTGTGTCGAGGCCGTATTTCTTTGCGAGTGTGATCAAATAGCAGAGGCGAGTCAACTCGGCCATGGATTGACGTTGCCCGCGGGGTCTCCCTCGACCGTAGTGCAGCATATCTTTTGGCAGGCCCTTCAACAGGATCGTGCTATACTTGGTTGCCTTGCTCTTTAAGGCGCCTATGAACGCGCGCACAAGATAGAGCGGGGAAAGAGGCAGTCGCTGGAATCGTAACCGTTGCGGTGATTCCCTGGGTTCCACACGCTCAGTTTCATGAAGGCTCCAATGTTCTGGTCCACATTTCGGAAGCACGATTGTTGGATCACGTAAGTGGAATGAGATCGTTTTCGAAATCACGGTCCCAGATCGCTGTCGTCCTGACAGAAGGTCAGGTCCAGGGGACCACCACTTACTTTCTCAGCCTTCTCTGGACAGCCTCACTCTCGAGCTCTCTAATGGCATCGGAGGCGATCCAGCGGGCGGTCTTTGAATCAGTCCGCAGGATTTCCTTCGCGGCCTTTATTGCAGCCTTGTTCAAGCGGGGATTCCTCTTTCCGATATTCCTCAGCGCCCAGCTGACAGATTTCTTCACTATACTCCGCTCGTCTGGGGCTCCGCGTTCTATGACTGGAAACAACTTGACGAACTTCGCGTCTTCCGCGTCTTTGTCATGCCACGCCAAGCAGGCTATCAGCGCGAAGGCTGTTCTCTTCACGAACTCTTCTTTCCGCCCGGACCAGTCGAAGATCTTCTTCCAAGCGAGGGGAGTCTTCTCGAAGAGGTTCATGCAAACCTGGTCGCAGACGTCCCAGGAGTTGATGTCCTTCACCCAGTCCTCCATCTGGGCCTCTGACAACTTCTCAGGCTCGTCGATCATCGCTGCCATGATCCTTGCTTCAGGTATGCCCGTCTTCCATAACTCGATGGCGAGTTCGTGGTCCTTTCCAAGCTCTTTCGCCATTTTTCGCATGTCGGGGACGGATACTCCCAGTCTTCGCCCAGCTGTCATCCCGTATTGGGCCATTCCTTCCAGCTGGTCAGGTCTAGCCTTGGCCTTTAGTTTCTTCAGGGTCTCTTCCACGGAAGTCATTCCTAATCTCGCTCGTTTCTCTCGGATTCAGTATTCGGACCCTCTGACTATTCAATCGACAGTACGCGCACAACAGAATGGTGTGACGGGCATAGACCGGACGATAGGCTCAGAATACCGTTGCTCTCTGAACCATAGCACTTTGCCGAAGAATGCTCGCAACAGGTCTAGAAGAGTTCCTCAAGCAGTTGCGAGTAGTCCTTCTCCTCCTCAGACGCGTTAGGGTAGGCAAGTATGCTGTGGAGCTCATCTACGCTGCTGACTCCAACAACTGTGGTGCATACTCCCGGCCTAGAGAGAACATAGCTGAGGCATTTTATGGGTGTGAGGGATGTCGGTATCTTTGCTTCGACCATTACGCCGCCTGTCTGATACCTGGCGATCTTCACATTCTTCTCGTGTTGGAGCAGTTTGCCGCCCGCCAAAGGCTTCATTGCGACGACTCCGACGCCGCAATCCGCGCATACCTTGAGTACCTCATCGCGGCCCTGCAACCTGTGGTTAGCCATGTTTACCTGAAACATCTCGACATCGATGACCCCGGTCTCGGCCGCGAGCTTGACCACGCTAGTGTCGTGAGTGCTAATCCCGACAGTTCGGCTCCGTCCTGATTCCTTCAATTGGACTGCTAGGTCGATGACGCCGCGTTTCCTCACCTCTCCCCACACGTTCAAGTCTGTGACGTAGTGGATGTTGGCGATATCGGCGTAGTCGGAGCCTAGAACGCTCAATGCGTCATCGAAGCATTTCTCGCACTCATTGGGCTTCCGAGTTCGCTTGTACTTCCCGTTTAGGTGGCCCGAGCCAAGGTGGACCGCAATGCGCACTTTCTGCCTTTGTCCCTCTATCCCGCCCGCTATGCCCTCCAGAGCATCTCACGAGGCCAGCAATCTCCTCACGTTTCGCTCCTTTGAGATGCTCCATTCCGATGCCGATCTCGCTTACGTGAACGCCCGTCTTTCCAAGAATTCTTTGACTCATGGGCAAGCCTCATACCTTCCGAAGAGGACGGCGGGCATCTCATGCCAGACAAGTCTTGAGGGCACATGTCGATTTGCGCTGAACAGGTGAGATTCAAACAAGTGCGAGCCAGTTTTTCTCGAAACGCTCGAGGAAGCGGCAAGTTGAAGTGACAGAGATGTGTTGTAGTTGACCGCCATACCAAAAATTGCCGCGCAATTGAGGAATACCGAAGATAAAGCTCGCGGTTCTGCACCTGTCAAGCTCAGGCGTCGTCAACCACTGCCAATCATTATCTTCTAGTGTTGTCAAGAGGAAACGATTCCTAACGTCAGCATTGAGTGAAATGGTGGACCGGGCGCACACCATACTCTAGGTTCAGATCACCATCTTCATGTCAATCCTGAAGGCATTATCGGCCAGAGCAAGAAACCGTCACACACCTCTCCAGGGTGGCTCTTGTTCGGGCAAGACCAGCATTGTGGCGGGCCCGTGGTGACCCGACCCAAATCAGATGCAAATACCCCAGACTCGTGGGTGTTTCGTGCAGCCGCCGTATTAGCACTCAGTTGAGTGCGCGTCCCTTTCCTCTTCGTCAATCCCTACTCAAGAGATGGGTCCAGACTAGGTGGTCAGATCTGAATGGCGGGCCCGGTGGTACTTGCCCCCAAGTAGGGGCAGATACCACTAGACGACAGCTGGAAATTCGAGTCTCGGGTGACAGTGGAGCCCGGGTTGAGTCCACCGTCGCTTACACGGGAGCTTCGAGGAATCGGCCATCTCAACGAGGCGCATCGTTTTGCGCGGACTTGTTGCCAAGAACTGGAAGTCAAATCTAGGCGGCGGCCTTCTTCCGTCTGCCAATCAGGAGTCCAATAGCAAACCCGGCAATCGCAGAGACAGCACCAAAATAGGCTTGGGCGGTCACGTCTGGTATCCGGGTTTCAACGGTAGTGACTGCGGTCGTAGTGGATTGCCGCTCCACGGTTATTGTGACTGTTGTTGCCGTTGCAGTTGCGTACTTACTCAAGAGTTCCAAGATGAGTGAATTTAGCCTCTCGCTATCGACATCAAGGCTAACGTTGACGCTGCCACTCGGGTCCTTGGTTACTAGGGTTCTGCCTCTGGTAGATCTCGGTTCCAGGAGAACCTTCACACGCGATGTCTGAGTCGTCACGAAGCTGGAGTCCACGGACGCAACTATCGCTAGAGTATCCCATAGGGGCGTTTCGAAGACCACCGGTCCGCCGGGGACAAGGTATGACGAGAACATGCGGTCAATGAGTCGAGACGCTCTGTTGTCGAGCAGTTTTATCCTTTCAAGCAGCTCCGATGTAAGACGCGCTTTGATGGCGGCGTTCAGCCCGACCATCGTGATCTGAGCTCCGGAGCCGAAAACGATGCTCCCCGCTTCTGGGTCTGTGAAGATGTTGAACTCGGCCACGCGAGAGGTTCCTGGCACGTAGGAGAGGTCATCGACTTCTGGCAGGGTGGTTCCTCCCATGATGACTATTCGCTGTACATTCTGGACGATCCGAGGCTCTTTCTGAATCGCCGACGCGATGTTCGTTAGAGGACCTGTGGCGACGAGTGTGAGCTGACCGGGTAGAGACATGATCCTCGATATGATGAGGTCTACTGCGTTCATTTCCGCGATGCTCGATACGGCTGTTGGATAGTCATCCCAGAAGTGAACCCAATGGTCTGTCCAATCCTTTGGGAAGATTACCTCTCCTTTCAGAGGCTTCCTCACGCCTACAGCGACGGGAATGTCTTGCCGCCCGAGGTACTCCAGGAACTTCAAGAGATTAGTTGCAGCAATGTCGACATCTGGGATGACTCCAGGGGCAACTGTCAGCGCCTCTATCTTTACGTTTGGCCACTTTAGCGCCATCATTAGGCCCATGTAGTCCTCTGTAGCAGGGTCATTATCGATGATGAGGATGATCTCTCTCTGCGCCTGTCCAATCTCGCCGACTGAGGCGAAAATCATACTCGCGGTCAGTAGCAGGATCCAGATCGCCCGAAGAAACAAAGCGCCCAAAGTTTGCCGAGAATTCTGTAGGTTGCTTGTTCTTAACACTACTGCCTGCTCTGCGCCTATTCCACAGGAATAGATGTCATGAACAGATCAGCATCGCTCCGCAACCAGAAGCGACCTGCAGCACTATACAACAAGGGTCAGCGGCTCCAAGCTCATTGCGACAACGTCTCGGTCCCTCCCTGTATCCCTGACACACTTGCTACCGTGGACAAGATTCGATCTCACCAAGTAGAGGATACCTCCGGAGTCGGTCAAGAGGACTGGGAAATAGTCCTGAGGCGCTATGGCAGAAAACTGGTTGTTGGTACCGGTCCTAGCAGTCTCTCATCGTGCTGGAGGACATATACAGTTTCGGCATGGTCCAAGACTTCAACTGACAGCTTTTCTATTTCAGGGTATTCCGCCCTTCCGTCAATCGCTCTCATGAGGACAGTCTTCAGGGCCCTGCGTATCTTCGCTTTGGGATCTCAGCGTACAGGAGGGAGAGAGAATCAAGGGCATCATGAGAGACCATGGGCACTGCTTCAAGGAAACTTCTTCCATGGACCGGTGGGGCACGCAACGGGTACATACATACGCGTCGGCCGGTCACACGCGCGCTATTGATGAGTTCTACACCGATACCGTCGACAACACGCCTCCATTTATCACGGTCATTCTAGCGAAGGCGACTAATGATACAACGATTCCCCTCGGCATGATCAACGATCCCCGTGTACCCCCCAGCTGGACCATCCTCAGCAATCCCGACGGACCCTTCTTTTCCAGGACGATCGTGGGAAGCAGCACCTACGGAATAACTGGAGGGTCAGGGTCTCATAGACATGCGACGCAAATGATTACGACCCACACTGCAGATGCCCCGCAGGACGGCGATGATTATCTATGCAGTATGGACGACAATAAGTGTTCGTACAGTGCCCCCGTGAACCATGTGCACGAAGTGACGGTTGAATACGGAGGGGGGATGTCTCGCTTCCACCGTCCACCACCGTCATTGTCGCCCAAATGAAGTCCATAGCCCAAGCCGGTTACGGCGGCATGGGCGCTGGTTTCGCGGTTGTCGGAATTGGGGCGGGAGCGGCTGCTGCAGTTGTTGCGGTGGGGATAGCAACGAGCAACCGATCATCCTCGGACGTATACATTTCGTCAGGATACTACTACTGCAGGAAGCATCGAGTTCCTGTGCGGGTCGTCAATGGTGGACTCTGGTGTCCGGTTGAAGGCAGATTCCTGACAGCCCCAAGAGGCTAATACTGACGTCATCGATGCCCACCCTAAGCGCGTATGAACTATGCAACGAACGCAGGCCTTCGTATCCAACCTATTAGTAGTTTGACGTCCAAGGAACAGTCGAGGGCGATCGCGAGAGGCTTTGACCTGAGCCCTGAGGAGGCAGCTCGCCTCTTGACATCTTCTGAACCGCACAGAGCATATGTCTGTCAGGAAGACCGGGAAGAGCATGAGGTGCGGGTCCACTGTGAAACAATCACTGAACGCATCAGGGAGAAGATACTGGCCCGGCCGATAGTTGCCGAACCCCCCATTAAGATTTGGTTCAATTGCAGTTGCAATTAGGTGGTGGACCGGGCGTACACCATACTTTAGGTTCAGATCACCACCTTCATGTCAATACCAAAGCCCTCAGACCGACCACAATCTTGCGACCGCCTCCGTCCCTCCGCTCAAATTTGGGCGACCGCACCAGCCTACCCACACACAATCACTGCCCTCATGAGGGTTCGAACTCCTAAAGCGGACCTCTGATGTCTTTGCCACTTTTCGTCTTCCAGAAAGCAAGCTTCTTAGCTATCTTGCGCGTGCCATCTCTCCGATGAGGCATGGATCCGGTCTCTCACTTTCTAGCAGTGACAGAGGAAGACAAGAAATACACGAAGCAGTGCCGCAGGTGCGGCGCATGGTCTCCGTTGGCAAGCGAAGCATGCACCACGTGTGGTGGGAAGGAGTTCTGGGGGCAGAAAGCACCCAAGGAGAAGAAAGCGCGGGGAGAATTAGGCAGGACGGCTGCATTCCCGGTCGAAACGCGAAAGGTGTGCCAGACCTGCGGCACGTCGAATCCAGAGTACGTCAAGAACTACTGCGTAAGGTGTGGTGCGAGGCTCTAGCGTATTCGAGAGAAGTCTCTTTTTCATGCGAACCAGGAGAGCCGCACAAAAAACTGACTCGTCACGCCTCCAACGGCTTATGAGACGAATCCCTGACAACGCCTTGCTCACTCATCAGAATCGAGAATGAGACTGGGGTTCTCAGTCCTCAGGTTTCTTGCGAAGAAGCACGGTTGGAGACGAAATGGAGACCTACATCGCTCGATTTGCACCAAGGATTTTTCTGGGAGAGAGTGGGCGTCTGTCCGGCGGAGTCTAGATTTGCCGTCGCTGGGAAACTCTTATCCGTTCCTTTCCAGATCGTCGGGCGAAATACAGGGGTTGTGAAGGGGCGACTCCAGTGAGGCTTGTGTTACTTGGAACTGGCGATTCCTTTTGTTCCGACAATCGTGGTTCCACGAGCGTTTTGGTTGATGGAAGCGCGCGGATACTGCTGGATTGCCCTCCGCATATCGTGTATGCCCTCCGCTCAAATGGTTACTCCCCAAACGACGTGAACCATGTTCTGATCAGCCATACGCATGGCGACCATGTGGTTGGTCTTGTATTTCTCGCAGAATGTCTTCTCTACAGAGACAAAGGCATGCTGGAGATCTATGGGCCCAAGGGCTTGAAGAGTCTAGTTTACAGCCTCTACCGAATGTTGTTTCCCAAGGCAGATCTCCACAAGGTTCTCACATTCTTGCCAGACCTGAGCGATCTTCCGTTCACTTGCACGAAGGCAAGAGGTGCTCATTCGCCTCCGGACACAGTCTATAGGATCGAGCTTGACGGCACAACAGTAGTCTATTCCGGGGACACGGCGCATGTCGACCTATCCAGAATCGCAAAGAACGCGGACTATCTCATCCATGAGGCTGCGGAGACTAACCCGGCGGTGGCGAGGCGCCTTGGACATTCAACTCCGACCCAAGCGGCCAATGCTGCAAAAAGAGCCGGAGTGCGAAATCTTGTGATAGTTCACAGCCCAAGACTCACATCCAGACAGAAGCGCGAGGTGACCCGCATTTTCCCCAGAACGATCTTCTCTACTGACGGTCAGGTCATAGATGTCCCCTAGCTGAGTGCCGAAGGACGCGCTCGGTAGCTCAGTCAGTGCTGAGTATGGCTTGGGTTCTCTCGATGCCTCGTTTTGCTCCAAGCTTCTGGAGGATTTCGCTCATCTTTCGACGTAGCTTCTCTAGCGAGTGACAAGGTGTCTCAGCCTAGCCGTTCTTCAGCAACGCCTTGCTACTCGCTGAGATTCTGAGCGTTCATGCGTAATCTACGAGCGAATTCCTGCAGCATCTTCAGCGCCATCTTTGGATGTTCGGATATGATGGCATTGAAACTCCACGAAGTCATGGCAAGGCACCTTGAGGGTTCAAGTGCCACAACATCCGCTGATCTAGGCTGACCGTCCAAGAGCGCCATCTCACCAAAGAACTGACCGGGTCCAAGTTTGGACAAGACTCGTCCATCTGATCGAACGTCTACGGTGCCGTCCACTATGAGGTAGAAGCCAACACCGGCCTCTCCTTTGCGTACAATGACTTGACCGCTCTCGTACCTGAGCTCCTTGAATGACCGGGCAATGAGCTTCAACTCCTTCTCAGTGAGACCGGACCAAAGAGGCGTCTTCTGCAACATCTCGACAATTGCGTTCGTTTCCAGTCCCCACAGTTTCATTCTCTCACTTTCGGAGCAATGTCTACTGACCCGGTATGACTTGTTTCGTGCTTTAACGCTTGTGCCGCGACGCTACACCCAAATCGACCCGACCACTACGCTCTTGAAGTCTAGTTCTCGAAGCAGAGGATCAGCAGTTTCAGCATTCAGATCCAAGGACAGAGACTCGTGCTCTGCAAATTGGAGACGAATTGCTTGTCATGGAAGTCAACAAGATTCGCGTAGACGAGCGTGTTCCGAATGTTCCTGCGCCCTAATAGCTGCAGAGATAGAAAGGCATATAGACAGTAGTCCTCGTAGTAACTGCATTCTCATGGCAAAGAAACCTTTGCTTAGCCGCTTCGCAACTTTTGGCGTAGTCGCCATTCTATCCGGATTAGTCCTAACGATCTACCCTTTCTACCCGCCTTACGTTGCGATCATCATCGCTTTGGGACTCGGCGTCGTGGGCTTGGAGTTCCCGTACTTTGGGCTGATACTTGCGATCCTGCTTTCTGTCTTTGGCGCCATGTATCAGGATGCTTTGGTTGGACTAACGGTTCTAGTCGTCTTCTTTGTTGCGCTGACGTTGACTAGATGGCTGAGTGTCGCGTGCGTGGTCACAAGCTGGATCTTGGCGTTCTTGACCCCCGTACCGTCCCTCGCTATCGCTCCGACGATCTTTGCTGGACTACATGAGAGCCGCGGGGACGCATTGAAGATCGGAGTCGTCTCGGCCTTCTCGATCTTCCTACTGGGCTGGACTAGGAATGTGATACAAGCCGGCCTCATGCTCGTCCCATCACCAAGCGGCTATGTTGCGAAAGCGATCCCAGACCCATGGCGTTTCACGGCGTTCATACCAAACGCCGATATGTTCACCACGACTCGGCTGACCGAGTTCTACGCGCCTCTAGCCTCAAGCCTAAGTGACTTCCGCATCTACGTTTTGATCGCCACCTGGGCCATCGCCGGCTATCTGACCGCGTTCCTCGCGTCCAAGATGAAAGGCCCAGCTTACATTGGGTCATCAGTCGTCGGAGTTCTCCCCCCAGTAATCG
>Ga0209725_1000115_pt1 | contig 47410 bp, 43 predicted proteins | sample I18A1metaG_FD_184145 | JGI IMG/M metagenome (GOLD analysis project Ga0209725, IMG submission 184145) | Lake sediment bacterial and archeal communities from Gulf of Boni, Indonesia to study Microbial Dark Matter (Phase II) - ​I18A1 metaG... | ecosystem: Environmental > Aquatic > Freshwater > Lake...
CTGCCTCCGTTGCGTCGTTGGACAGTACACCTCCCTCTTGTATAAGATCAACGAGGGACTGGGTCGCATTGATCCCCCGAGCTATTCAGAGAAAAAGTGGGAAAAGGCGAGGTCGGCGTCAAGACGGGCAGGGGTTTCCACCAGTACTCACCCGAATCCATCGAATCAACGATTAGAGGAAGAGATGAATTTCTCGTAAAGCGGCTGAAAGAACTGCACCCGAGTGGTGATTCCTGATTCGGGAATGCGCTAGTCGCGCACTATTGCACGATACTCATCAATCACGTGAAAACGGGACTTGAAATCTGTGGTGCTACGCATCTGCGCAATACAGCGTAGCCCTTTCGCAAGCCGCATCAATCTGGGAACTCCTAGAACACTGTCTCTTGGTTATCCGGCCGTGCGTCACCCGGCGACCCTAGGTAATACCTCTCTGGCTAGTAGGCGAATTGGCTCAAGCCCCGTTGCATCTGGAACGCGAAGGATGAAGTATCGAACTTCTGCCTTCTCGGAGTATTCGTTCAATTGACGCACACAGTCGTCGGGATCTCCTATGATTCTCGACTCAAGAAACGCTTTCTCGCTGAGATCGGGGGGCTTCCATTGAAGCGCTCTTGAGCGAGCCCTTTGTCCGTCCTCCGCAACGTATACCTCTCTATATAGAGTTCTTTCGACGCTCTGCTTGCCTCTCCCAAAATTCATGCAGTGTTCCTCGATGAGGCTGTACTTTCTGACACATTCGTCGAGCGTTACGGATATGCCAAGGTTTGATCTGTCCGCGAGCTGTGCGACGACTTTGAGCATTAGCTTCTCACCTGAACCACCTATAATTATCGGGGGATGAGGCTTCTGAATTGGCTTCGGGCTGTTGATCGCAGCATCTACCGTGAAGTACTTTCCCCGGAAGGTTGCTTTCTCTTCGGTCCACATTTTCTTGATGATTTGCACAGTTTCTCGGAGCTGGCGCACCCTCACGGCCGGACTCTCGAAACGGTATCCATAGGCCTTGTACTCGCCCTCGTACCACCCGGCCCCTATCCCGAAATCCAGTCTCCCCTTTGAGATCACGTCGAGCGAGGCCGCCATCTTCGCGAGAAGAGCCGGGTTCCTATAGGAGGCGCACGTAACCAGCTGTCCCAGTCTGAGCTTCGAAGTACGCATCGCAATCGCTGACAGGGCCGTATAGCATTCGAAGCAGGAGTTGGTCGTGACAGTTGGATATGTCTGGAAGTGATCGTACAAGAAACCAGAATAGAAGCCGAGTCTATCCGCTTCCTCAGCGATCTTGAGCATCAGCTCGAACTGTGCGATTGGAGCTGCCTCGCTTGGGAGATCCAACCTCCACCCTTGGGGAATCATCAAACCAAATCTGAGCAAGACCCAGCTTCGCCCTGCGTCGGCTGAGACAAAGCACGGTGCTCATAAGGAGTTCTTCCAGTTCCCCGAGCAGCTGCACCGATATTTGCTTTCGCGCCCGCAAGTCTTTTGCTGAACCAATCACAGATCGTCGTATCGCCATTGAGGTGCAAGGGTTGTCTCTTCGCACGATGGAGCGGTCACCAAAGGAGATCGCAGAGATGATCAAGACAAGAATCGAAGCGGTGAAGGATGTCAAGGGCTGGCACCAAATCAGAGTGGATCTGACAAGAAAGCGGTCTCATGTGAACATGCACCTCTTACTTGACAATAGGCTCAGCTTTGAGGAGGTCCACAGGATTGCCTCAGACGCTGAAAGAGAAGTAAAGAAGGTCCTATCGAACGCGAGAGTCACCGTCCAAACTGAACCAGTTAGACATACCCGAGAGGATATTCGAACCCTTGCAAAGAAGATAGGTGATTGGCTGCCGGGTTCAAGAGGCGTCCACAATGTCCACGTTCAGAGGATCGACGGAAAGCTCTGCGTGGACCTGCATCTAGAGGTAAGCGCACACATGACTGTGAAACAGGCCCACGAGATCTCCGATCAGATTGAGAGGAAATTGAGAGCGGCCAATTCAAACATCTCGGAGATCACTATTCACATGGAATCTGCACCAGACCCCAGTTCCAGGGAACGAGACGAGGAGAATAAGGAACTGAAATGGTTCATTCAGCATGTGGCGATGCGCTTCGATGAAATCAAGAGAGTGCACGGAATCAGGACCCGCAGAGTTGGCATGACTAGGCATGTAGTGTTCCGGTGCCGTTTTGACCCGGAGATGAGCATGAGGAAGGCATACGAGATTACCACTAACCTGCAGAATGCGATCAAGAGAGCTTATCCAGGGATAGAGAGAATAGATATCCAAGAGGAGCCAGAGTCGAAATGTGTCTGAGAGGAAGTCATAATAGTTCGAGGCTCTACGAAGGGGCGGAGCTGGCCTGATCGGTGTTCATAAAAGGTTGGCAAGTCCCTAGCGTCGAGGTGCCTCCACCCAACAAGAGATACCTAAAGGTCGCCATGTCTCCCGAGGTTACTGGAACTCACAATGCGACACTGCTGTATTCGATCATCAGCCCAGGGTACACGACCGGTCTTCACACTCACGATGGCGACGAGATTCAGTACATCGTCTCCGGCAGAGGGGAGGGCACCGTCGGCGAGAAGAAGTCGCCTGTGGAGGCGGATATGATCATCTTTTCCCCCGGAGGGGTACCGCATGAAGTCAGGAATACCGGAGAAGAGACGCTTAAGATGTTGTGTTTCTTTGCTCCTCCTCTGAAACCCTCAGGATACTTTGCAGAGGCTATAGAGGCCGCTAAGAAGGGCACGCGATAGCAGCCCCCTACAGAAAAGCTCTGCACTCGGTCCATATCGCGCCAAGAGAAGAAGGTCAATCTAGTGACCAATAGGGATATAGTTGTGATTGCCCCGGAGATAGTGTCTCACGTCGTCTCCGAACTTCTTCATAGAGCGGCGACCAAACTTCCAGCGAACGTGAGGGAAGCGATCCGTCAAGCCTATGAAAGAGAGACATCTAAGCCAGCCAAGTTCCAGATTCAGACCATCCTAGAGAACATATCTATTGCCGAGAGATGCGATCTTTGTGTCTGCCAGGATACGGGGGTCCCTCTATTTCATGTCAAGCTTAGCAATAGGGTCTGCGTTGATGGAGACATACGCGACGCGATATCCGAGGGGACAAGGACAGCGACCGAGAAGGTCCCGCTTCGGCAGAACGTCATTCATCCGTTGACAAAGAAGAACTCGGGCACAAACACTGGCTGGGGGATGCCATACATACACTTCGACATCGAACCTGATGCTGACTACCTCGAGATCACCGCTATTCCGAAGGGATTCGGATCGGAAGCCAAGACCTCTCTAATGTACATCGCAACTAGCGAGGACATTCCGCTCGCTCTGACCAAATGCCTGCTCGATAGTGTTGTGTTGGCATCAGGCGAGCCCTGTCCCCCGTACATCATTGGGATAGGGTTAGGAGGCTCTGCAGAGGCTGCGGCCTGGCTGGCAAAAAAGGCCTTTCTGAGACCCCTGGGTACGCAGAACCCTGATCCTCTCGTCGCGAGGCTGGAAACAAACTTGCTCGAGGCGATCAACCGTACAGGTATCGGGGCGATGGGTGTCGGTGGCTCCGCCACAGCCTTGGGCGTTCACATCGAAATCTGCGGAACCCATACCGCAGCTGTGCCTGTCGCGATCTCATTTCAGTGCTGGGCGGCTCGTCATTCAACAGCGCGAATCTACCGTGATGGGAGAGTTGAGTATCTCACGGCCCAGTAGGCAAGGGAAGACGGCTTGAAACTCGACGAACTTAACGTGCCAATCTCGGAGCAGGCCGTGAGGAATCTTGCGATGGGCGATGTCGTATTTCTGAGTGGCGTCGTGCATACGTTGCGAGATGCAGGGTATGAACGAACGCTGACATCCCTCAGGGGAGGCCGCGCATTGCCCTTCTCTCTCAAAGGTGGCGCAATCTGGCATTGTGGCCCGATCGTCAAGAAGACTCGTTCAGGATGGCAAGTAATGGCAGCAGGCTCCACCACAAGCTCTAGGTTCACTCGACCCGCGGCCGAACTAATAGCGAAGGTGGGCTTGCGCGCAATAATTGGCAAGGGGGACATGGGTGAAGAGACTGTTGGAGCCATGAGGAAGCAAGGAGCATGCTACCTCATGACAACAGGAGGAGCAGCTGCGTTCTACTCACAACGGATAAGAAGAGTAGAGGATGTGCATTGGCTCGATCTGGGGATGCCAGCAGCTGTATGGGTGCTGAGCGTTGAAAAACTCGGGCCTCTCCTCGTCTGTATCGATTCACAAGGCCATAGCCTATTCGAGTTAGTGAGATCAGACGCCTGGAAGAATGTTGAGGCGATCTACGAAGAGTTGGGAATAGACCGGCTGCATGAGTATACTTGGTGGCCGAGGGCCATTCCAACTGCAAGATCTTGAGGGTCGGAAAGCTCGATCCCCCGATCGTAGACTCGTCTAGGACTTGTCGCGAGGAGCATCCGGCTCGACAATTGGCAATGTGCCGTTTCCGTCAGGAAGAACTAGAATCTGCGCATTCTTTCCCAGAGCGTGCAAGGCTTCGTCCAGAGCCTTCTCGACCGTGGGAGCTGCCTTGAAGTGCATACGATTGACAAGTTCGGTGGGCATTGACGACACTAGGTACACCTGGTGTTCTCGCATGACCGAGGCGAAAGCTGCAGCCTTATGGCCGCCAAGAACGAATTTCTTGGCTATTCTACCTAGTACTTCATCCGGGCACGACGCTTTGCTTAACCATTCCTGAAATAGCGGATCTCCCGACCCCTCTCTGCACTCCGCAAGGAGGATAATGATTCCGCCGGGCTTGGCTGCTTGTCGCGCGTTCTCTAGTGCCTTTTGCGCTTGGTAGAGGTTTATGTCCCTCGGATAGCCGCCCGGACTAGTTATTACTATGTCAGCAGGTTCAGGCACCTTCACCTTGTATATCATGTCGGAATATTGCGCTCCCTTCCTATGCGCCGCAATCGGGTCGCCCGATACAACCCTGACGATTCGTCGTCTATCGTCCAGAATCGCGTTCACGATAAAGTCTACTTCAACCAGATTGGATACATCGTCAATATCTTCGCGGACTGGGTTCCCGCTGATCTTGCCAGCATGTGACCCGGGCTGTGTCATCATTTGGTGGTTCTGTTCGATGGTGCTCCTTGAACAGACTCCGGGCAGGATTGCTTTCAATCCGCCGCTGTACCCAGCCATGTAATGAGGCTCGATGTTTCCGGTGCAGACGACAATATCATACTCCAGAATATCTTTGAGAACCTCGACCCTCGTGCCGGATCTCGTATGACCTACATCAACGCAATTGTCGATTCGATGATCTTCGCATCTGAGTTGACTGAATATGGCCTCACCGGCAAGGCGCCTCATCTCCTCTGTCGAGTGGTTGCGGTGAGCGCCGAGCGCAAAGACAACTTTAACGTCTCCTAGGTTCACTCCACCTGCTGCAAGCTCCTGGACGAGCGGCGGCAACAACTTCGATGTAGGACTAGGTCTTGTTATGTCACTGGCGATGATCACAACTCGATGGCCTTTGCCGACAAGCTCGCATAGTCGTGCGGTGCCTATCGGGGTCGAGAGTGCGAATTCTATTTCGTAATCCTCATCATAAGGCATTTCGACATGGTTCGGATTGATAACGCCAACTAGGTTTCGTTCGGGAACCTTGACGTGATGAAGAGATTCACCGTATCCAAGGTCAAGAATCTGCATATCTGATCATAAATGTTGATTGAACTAGATGTCTGTCTGGGAAGCTTCCGCCCTCGGATTGAGGCTCCGTGCGTTCTCTTCTTGGGAGCTCAACTAGGACTTCTCACCTTTCACTTCTCTTACGATCTTGGCAACTTCCCTGTCTGGAACTTCGCCTTTGCGAATCATGCTCTCCTCCTTTATTCGCTCGGTAATCGTAGTGAGCTGCTCGTCCGTAGCTGAGATACCCATCTCCCTCAGCTTCGTCTCGACCAAGCCTCTACCAGCGCCTTTTCCCAGAACATATCTTCCCAAAGACGTACCGATAAGCTCGGGTTTGAAGGGCAGCATACTCGTCATTTTTCCGGCTTCTTGGGCCTTCTGTCGCATCCAAAAAACCCAGCCTGAGCCGGTGCTGAAAATGTTTCCTCCAATGATGGGCTTATTCGGCGCTACCTTGAACTTGGTGAGCTCTTGGACGAGTTCCGCGGTGTAATGGAGTCTCTCCAGATCTATTCCTGTGTCAAGGCCGAGAAGAAGCTCCACAGCTATAGATGCCTCTTCTGTTGCGGCGTTGCCCGATCTTTCCCCGAGGCTGCACATGGTTGTGTGAAGAACCTCGGCTCCGCCGCATACGGCAGCTATCATGTCGGCGGTGGCCAATCCAAAATCGTTGTGGCCGTGTTTCTGTATTGGCACTCCAGGAATCCAGCTTCTGACTTTCTTGATCAAGTGAACTGTTGTCCATGGCAGAGCGAAGCCAAAGGTCTCCGAGATACTAGCCTCATCAGCCTTGCCGTCTGCAACGCTCCTCTTGTACAGCTTCTCTAGAAAGCCGAGCGGTGCCCTATAATTGTCCCAAGGGAGTGCGATCACGTAGAGTCCGTGTTGTTTCGCGTAGAGCATTTGGTCAACGCCTCTCTGTATTTGCTCGTCTGGAGACAGCCCCCAGAACGCTTTCCCCTGCCACGGGTTGCCGACAAAGTCGATGATGACACCGTCTACGTCGCATTTGAGCGCTAAGTCGACATCTTCCTTCCTCCAACTCACAAAAGCGATGACCTTTGCCCTCAAGCCTAGCCCTGAGATCTCCTTGGTCGCAAGCTCATCATCCTTAGAGATCGCTGGAGCTATCTCTATGCTCCAGACGCCTAACTCGTCTAGCGCTCTCGCTATTCGAACTTTCTCATCGCGTCTAAGCGATACGTATGGCTGCTGGTCGGCCTCCCTCAGAGTCACCTCGTGAATTCGGACCCTCTTGGGGAGATCGAAGCTAGACCTGACTTCGTCTAGCCAGTTGTAAGGGGTCAACCAATACTTGTCAGTGAGCCATTTTTCCTCTCTTGCAGAGACCACTGGTTCCCTCCTCCGATAGAAACGGTGGAGCTATTCCTCAACAATTGCTACGGCGCGGCACCAGCCGGCTCCAGCCTTTGAAATCTTCACAGGGAAGCACGCAACTTTGAAACCATAGGGCTTCGGTATCTTGTCCAGGTTGGCCATCTTTTCTATGTGGCAGTACTCCTTTCTGCGACCCACATCGTGGTGTGATGGCCAGAGAGCGGCCTTAACACCCTTCTTGAAATCTTCAGCCATTTTATTGAATGGCCTGTCGAAACCGAAGCCGTCGATGCCTATAACCTTCACGCCTTGATCAATGATCCACTCCGTTGCCTCCGCACTCATACCCGGAGAAGCATTAGGGTAGTCAGAGAATTCCCATCTCTTGTCTCCACCGGTCATTATGAGAACAATGTCGCCTGGCTTCAGTTCGTAATTGATCTTCTTCAACCCGTTCTTGACGTCATCCAAGGTTATGTATTCGCCCGCCGTTCGGTGTCTCACATCAATAACCACTCCGTTACCGTAGCACCATTCGAGTGGTATTTCGTCGATAGTCTTGGCAGGCTTGCCCGCCACCGTCGGGCCGTAATGCCAAGGAGCATCCAGATGTGTCCCGGCGTGCGAGTGTAGCGTCATCTCCTCGACCGCGGGCCCGGTCTTGTACGGGAAGTCGTCCGGGGAAAGTCCGAGGGGGCCGCCAACGTATCGGCTACCTTCGTCGTGATCAAACCGAAAGATCTTCACCGGCAGAGGCTCCCACCCAAAACTCACGAGCGGAAGGCTCAAATCGATTATTGTCGCCTTGGGCAAAGCAACTTCAACCTAAGCGCGATATGGGCCAGCCAGCCGAATATATGGTTTGAGCCGGGGTCTTGCGGCGCATGGCTGCTATCATTGGAACGTTCTGCCGAACAATAAGCGATCTATCGGATGGTTAAATAAGATCCTCCGCAGTCGTCGTGAATCCCGGACCAATGTGTATGAGGCTGACCTGAAGCCTGAATCAGAAAACGCCGCTTCGTTCAATCGAATTTCGCGTACGGTGAATCTTGATGGGCAGTTCTTTGCTTCGACTGGTGTGTCACTACAATACATGGACTCTCACAAGATACTCTCATTTTCATGGGAGGATTGAGCACTATTCCCAGGTTGCTTGAGTATCAGGGGAAAGCTCTCTTGCGGGATGCTCGAATTCCGGTTCCCGAAGCAGGTCTCGCTTGTACGGTAGAGGAAGCGGGTCGGATTGCGGATCAAATCGGTAGGCCTGTCGTCGTTAAGGCGCAGGTTTTGACAGGGGGACGCTACAAGGCTGGGGGTATTAGGTTTGCAGCCCGACCGAAGGAGGCGGAGGAAGCGGCCAAGGCTCTCCTGGGATCTCAGCTGAGAGGCTTCTCGGTTGAGAGCGTGTTGGTCGAGGAGAAGCTCGACATAGAAAAGGAATACTACCTCGGCGTGATCGTCGACGATTCCTACAAGACCAAAGGACCTATGCTCGTTTTTAGCACCGAGGGCGGGATCGATATCGAGGAAACAGCATCAAAGACACCGGAGAAGATTTCCCAAATCAAGATCGACGTGCTCCGCGGCGTGCGAAGCTACGACGCATACAACCTAATCTTGAAGCTTGGAATTCACGCATCCATGCTACAGCCGCTTGGCGAAGTCGTCCGCCTAGTCTATGATGCATTCAGGAGATACGAGGCACGCGTCCTTGAAGTCAATCCTCTGGTTGTTACGAGGGACGGCAGAATCCTTGCAGCTGACTGCCGCATGACAATCGATGACTCGGCCGTGCCACGTCATCCCGAGCTTGGAGTAGTCTTCCCCCGGGAGACCGATAGGCCCCCGACGAAGTTGGATCGAACAGCCTGGACGATTGAGGAGGGAGACTATCGAGGGGTTGCATATTTCCTGCAAATAGTCCCCGAAATCAAGGAATCAGGATACATTGGCTTTCACGGGATTGGCGGAGGCGGAGCTCTACTCGCGGCGGACGCACTGCTGCGCCATGGTCTGAAGATCGCCAATTACGCAGATACCAGCGGAAATCCGACGGCGGCCAAGGTCTATCGGATTGCAAAGATAATTCTATCCCAACCGGGAATCGAGGGCTATTTCCTAGGGGGAGCTTGTATCGCAAGCCAAGAGCAGTGGCATCACGCTCATGGAATCGTGAAGGCGCTAAGAGAGGAATTGAAAGACAGGCAGGGCTTTCCCGTCATAGTTCTTCTGGCAGGAAACAAGGAGAAAGAGGCACTTGAGATAATTCGAAAGGGCTTGGGCGACCTGCCAATACGTTTCGAGCTATATGGTCGCGACCACGTCTACTCGGTGGACTACCTCGCCGAGAGGATGAAAATGCTCGTAGACGAGTATGCAAAGTCTTTCAAAGCTGAGGGGTAGAGTCCTTGTACAAGTTCGAGTTCAGGACCGGAAAGGTATGCATCGACCACGGCAAATGCGCGAGTTGCTCGTCATACGCCTGCGTCAAAGCGTGCAGCCTCTATGGCCGTGGAATACTACGAGTGGAGGCTGGCAAGCCGATCCTCACTGTTGAACCCGAGGAGGCCAAGCGACTTTGCATTGAGTGCTTGGCTTGCGAATTAAGTTGTCTCTTTGACGGTCGAGCCGCGATCAAGCTCATGCTTCCATTCGGAGACAAGTAGGGCGAGTTCACACATGGGGATTATCCTGAACGAAGAGACGAGGACTGTAATCCAAGGAATCACCGGGCGGGAAGGAAGTGCGCGAACGAGGTTCATGGTGGAGTATGGAACCAAAGTTGTGGCAGGAGTTACGCCGGGACGCGCCGGCTCAGATGTCTGGGGGGTTCCAGTTTGCAATACGATGGAAGAGGCATGGGAAAAGTACGGTCCCATTGACGCAAGCGTAGTGTTCGTTCCAGGCCTAGTTGTAAAGGAGGCTGTGCTCGAGGCGATCGATGTAGGCGTCAAGACTATAGTGATGCCCGTCGAGCGAGTGCCCCTGCACGACATTCTTGAACTTGTGGCATGGGCGAAGTTGAGGGGCACCAGAATAGTTGGCCCGGGCTCGTTCGGTCTTATCACACCAGAGAAGGCCGTTGCGGGTTGGATTGGAGGGTCCGAGGAGATGGCCAAAGAAGTATTCAGGCCCGGGCCCGTGGGCGTCATTTCCCGCAGCGGAGGTCAGACGACAACGATCTGCTGGGTGCTTGGGCAGGCCGGCCTAGGCGTGAGCACTGCGATTCACGTCGGAGCCGAGCCCATCGTAGGCATGAGCCCCGCGGAGCTGCTCCTCCTCTTCGAGAGTGATAGTCAGACGCGTGCTGTTGCCATGTTCGGAGAGATTGGAACGGTCGCCGAAGAAGAGGCCGCCGAGGTGATCGCAGAGAGGAAGTTTACTAAGCCTTTGGTTGCGTACGTGGCGGGCGCTTCAGCTCGGCCTGGCGTTCGATTTTCGCACGCCAGTGCCATCATAGAGCGCGGCAGGGGGTCCGCTGAGAGCAAGATCAACGCGCTCAAGAAGGCTGGAGCGCATGTGGTCGATAATCCCGGAGACTTGGCGCCGAGGGTGGCGCATATTCTCAAGGATGTAGTGTAGCTGGGCCGAGAGTTTGAGAATAGTCAGAAGTATGTTATTCGTGCCCGGCAACAATATGAGGATGATCCACAAGTCAAGCTCTCTCGACACGGACTCGATCATCCTCGATCTAGAAGACGCGGTTCCCGTCGCGGAGAAGGAAACCGCCAGAATATTCGTTAGAGACTCCGTAGAGCTTGTCAAGCGCGGCGGGGCTGATGTTTACGTCCGTGTCAATGCGCTAAGCTCAGGTCTGGTCCAGAAGGATCTCGACATGGCGATTCGTGAGGGCCTTGACGGTATCGTGCTGCCAAAATGCGAAACGAGAGCTGACATCTTGAAGATTGAGGATCTGATTCGTGAGAAAGAGGTGGAGCAAAATGTTGAGGCAGGAGTCATTGGTATCCTGCCTCTGCTCGAGACAGCAAAGGGAGTACTGTCCGCTTACGACATCGCGTCGGCAAGCAGCAGAGTCATCGCTTTGGGTTTTGGAGCTGTTGACTACACACGAGACATGCGCGTGGCCATCTCAAAGGAGGGAGTTGAGCTTCTCTATCCTAGGTCGCACATCGCAGTAGCTTCAAGGGCCGCTGGCATTCAGGCAGTCGACAGCCCTTGGATAGACATTCTCGACAAGGAAGGTCTGACGAAGGACTCGAGCCTCGCACGCCAACTCGGTTTTAACGGAAAAATGCTGATACACCCCAGCCAGATTGACGTGGTCAATAGGATCTTCTCGCCCTCCGAGGCCGAGATTGAATATGCTCGAAAGATCATTGCGGCACACGAGCAAGCTGAGGCTAGAGGTCTTGGCGCCACCTCTTTGGATCAGAAAATGATCGATATCGCGACGTTCCGTCAAGCACAAGAACTCCTAGTGCTTGCCGAGCGTATTTCAGAAAAACAGCGGAAGAGAGTCGATCGGAGTTGATGCCAAGTCTCGACGGAACTAGGGTCGGTCTTTTCTCTCCTGCCAAGCGCGCAGGACCGGCTCAAGCGGAGGAATGAAGAAGTCAAGGCTCACATGATTCTCGTGTCCCACATTCCTGACTCCGTGCTCCTCATTGCTAGATAGGTAGTAGAATGCACCAGGCTCAAGAATCCGGGTCTGGCCGGACGCGACGTATTCCGCTCTGCCCTTGAGGACATAGCCCATCTGCACATTGGGGTGCCTATGAGCTGCAACTGTCATCCCGGGGGATGCCTCAAAGAGACTCACCATCACCTTCTCGTCCACGAAGAGGATCCTTCGGGTGCCTCCGGGGAAGGGGGATTCTCGATCTATTTGCTCGGAGTGGACAACTCTCAACTTTTCTCCTCTTCCTAGAGTACTAGAGCAGCTCTGCCGAATAGCTTGCTTTCAGCGATCATAATGTGCAGTTTTTCCACATCCTTTAGACCTGCTATTTGAGTAACTACTAGCCTTATTCTGCCTGTCCTGACAAGGTCTATTGCCTCTAGGAACTCGTGCTTCGTTGTGTAGCGAGAACCCGTTATCACTATCTCATTCAGGACTAGTTGACCCGCGCTTAGCTCGAACTTCACTCTTGGATGGGCAGCGAGGTTGACTAGTCTGCCTCCTCTTCCAAGGCTGCTCACGCTATCGGAAAGCGTCTTTGAGGAGCCAACGAAGTCAACAGCCACATCGACACCCTTGCCGCCAGTGATTTTCATAATCTGTTCAGGAACGTCGACGCTCTTGGAGTTTATCATGAAGTCAGCGCCGTATTCCCTCAGTCTGTTCAGCTTCTCATCATCTACATCGACAGCGAAGACTCTTAGGCCAAGTACCTTTGGAAGTTGGACAACGTGAACCCCAACGCCGCCCGCTGCTCCTACGATCATCACGTCATCCTCGGGCACGACTTGGGCTCTGGATCTTGGAGTATGAACCCCCGAAGCCACAGCTGTGTTGATCGTTGTTGCATCAACGAAGGGGATTTCATCTGGTAGCTTGAAGAAATTCGCGTCTGGAATCGCTGTGTATTCCGCGTATCCGCCGTTTTTGTGCCTGCCGATCCACCCGGCGAAGTTCAGACAGAGGTCATTCCCTCCGCTTAGGCAGAATGTGCATTTGCCGCATGTCATAAATAGGTATACAACTACGCGATCGCCAACGCCGAAACCTTGTACTTCGGAGCCGATCTCGGCTACTTCACCAGCGATCTCATCTCCAGGGATTCTTGGGAGGATTTTCGGGTCTCTTGACATCTCTCCCATCATGAAGTTTGAGACGGTGCCCCCGACGCCGCAAGCTCTGACCTTGACCAAGACGTCATGCGGTCCGAGACTCGGAATCGGTAGTTCTTCAAGCTTGAGATTGTCGCCCCACCTCTCGACCCAGTTGTGGAGGACCATTGCTTCCATTTTACCTTGCATTCCTCTTCGCCTTCGTCTCGGGTGGGGGTTTGAAGACCATAATATTATTGCCATATCTTCCGGATCTGAACGCCCAGTGCTTTCAGGCCGCCTTTCGCTGCCCGAAGAAAAGAGAACCAACTAGTCCCAACACTGCGATGCCGCTGATAGCTAGGAACCCAGTATCATATCGCGGCACCGTATCGAGAACATACCCGACGAATATTGGGGTGATGGACTGTCCTTCGATTTGCCTCAGGGAGTCAAGACGATCTTTCCGAATTGCTCTCGTCGCTCCATGAGCTGCTGTGCATGAGCAGCTTCGCGAAGGGGCATCACCCGATCCACCACGGGGCGCAGCCTTCCTGCCTGTACATGGCTGAGTACCTTGACGGTCTCCGCTTTGCTTCCTTGGTGCGAGCCTAGTATTGTGAGCTGCTTCCAGAACACGTGCCTCAGATCTGTCATAGCGTCGTGTCCGGTTGTGGCCCCGCAGGTTACAATTCTGCCTCCATATGCCAGGCTCAAGATGCTCTTGTCCCATGTTGCTTTGCCAACGTGCTCGAAAACTACATCGACACCTCTCTTGTTTGTTAGCCGTTTCACTTCGGCAACGATATCCTGGCTATTGTGATTGATTAGTTCATCCGCCCCCAGCTCTTTTGTTTTCTGCAATTTCTTATCGTTCCCCGCGGTTGCGATGACCCTCGCACCAAACATCTTCGCAATCTGAACCGCTGCCGATCCCACGCCGCTTCCCGCTCCTAGCACGAGCACGTCCTCGCCCGCCTTCAGGCCGGCCCGAGTAACGAGCATGTGCCAAGCAGTGAGAAAAACGAGCGGGACCGAAGCTGCCTCCTCAAAGCTGAGGCGAGAAGGCATAGGTATGAGGTTCACATCGGGAACCTTCGCGTACTCCGCATGTGATCCCTGGAGAGGGCCGGTCTGAAACCCGTAGATCATGAAACTCCTGCAGAAATACTCCTGACCGCTGGTGCAATGTTCGCAGATTCTGCAGCTTACACCCGGGTGAAGGACGACCCTGTCGCCCCGTTGAACGCTCGTGACCTCTGAACCTATTTCAGATATTTCTCCCGCCAAGTCGCTTCCTGATATGTGCGGGAAGATTATTTTGAGCCCGGGCATTCCACGCCGGGCGTTAATATCGTTATAATTGCAGCCCGCTGCTCTGACTTTGACGAGAACGTCATGCGGTCCCAAAGTAGGAACCGGCACATCTTCATACTTGAGAACATCAACGTCTCCGTGAGAGTAGAACACTACCGCTTTCATAGCTGGCTAATGCGACTGGAATCTGTACTTAACCATTTTCTAATCTGAATCAGCAAGATCTCTCTAGGTCTTTGTCATTCGACCTAGGATGGCAGCTCCAAGAAGAATGCGCATTCCATCGTGACAGGCTCGTTCACAACCGGAAATGGCATTTATGAGAGTACCGATGTCCTGGCGCTTTTTAACCGCAAAGACGCGCCCGAAGCTCGACTTGTTCCGGTAATCAGAACAAGCTTGTCCTTTCACGTAGGCTAGTACCTCTTTCAGCACTCTGCAGGAGCTTCTGACCCTCGCGGAATCCCCGTCTTGGGACGTTCCGTGCGATGATGTGCTGAAGACCCTCTCTAACATACTCCTCCAAGAGTCTGATCATTGCACGATGAAGTGTCAGGCAGATTTGTCACGGTCTCCGCGCATGAGCATCTCCGCGACCCACATGGCCACGTTTCCGACTACGCCAGGACACTTGTCCCTATGAGCGCCGTCCCTTTCGAACTCCTCGTACTCTTTGGGGTCCCACAGGTTGAAAGATCGTCCGAATATCTTCATGTGCACTTCGCGGCAAATGCAGCTCCCGTACTCTTGGACGAATCGATCATGCAGCTCCTTCGCAAGCTCGAGGGGCTTCGGATACCGTCCCTTTGCAAAGTTCTCGCGTGTTCGACCGTACTTGCAGCACAACGCCATAACGCCGCCGGCCAACGCGCCGCATGTTCCATCCGTGGTGAGCCCCACCCCACCGGCGAGGCCGTACCCCGCCCTGAACGTGTCATCGTCGACTAGCCCAAACACGTCTTGGATGGCGCCGAGAACGCATTGAGGACAACTTCCATATTTCTGCTCATATTCGAAAGCACGCGCATAGACCGCTTCCCGTGTCCTCTTCCAATTTTCAGCCGGAACATCCATTGCGCAATCATCTCTTTTCTTTCTGGGCCGGTAGCAACCTTCCATTTCAAAGGCGGGTAGCTAGATCAGAGTGAATAGCTCGGGGTGCAGACAGGCTCCGGGTGTAGCCAAGTCTTAAATACATTCAGTTCCGTTACCCTTGATCCACCCTATTTGGTTAGTGAAAATCATGGGAGCTGAAAGCAAACCTGCGGAGAAACGAAGAGATTTCCTCAAGACGGTTGGAGCAGGCGTCGTCGGATTGGCTGTAGGCGCGGTTGCGGGCTATGGAGCATCTGCTGCCATGGCACCTCCCCCGGCACCGCCCGGAGGAGTAGTCACTACCACGGTGACGGAAACCGTTACAGCCCCTGGCCCTGCAGTCGCCAGGGTGCCTGGGGCGACTGCAAAGGAGAGAGCTCTCAACGGGATTAAGGCGCTGAAAGCCGCGGGCAAGATTCCGGCTGGTACAAGACTTGCTACCTACTACTATGCTGGAAGCAAGGGAACGATCACCGCCACACAGAAAGAATGGGAAGACTCCACGGGCATACCGCTCGACCTCGTCGAGGTACCTGTTGAGCTCGCTTACGATAAGATAATGATGGAAGCCACAGCTAAGACCGGCACACCAGATGTCTTCATCACTCAGTACAGACAGACGGGCGACTTCGTGAAAGCCAAGGTGATCACGGACCTTACTGAGTGGACTCTCAAGTACGACCCCGTACTGCGTGGCGCGCCCTACGGATACATCTACCCTGTGGAACTGCAAGAAGCTACCTACGCAGGCAAGATCTGGGCAATGCCAATAGACTGCGATACTCAAACGTTCTACTACAGGAAGGACCTGCTGGAGGACCCCAAAGAGCAAGAGGGCTTTGAGAAGCAGTACGGATACCCATTACCAGTGAAGGGCGCTGAAACATGGGATCAGTATCTTGACATGATCGAGTACTTCCATAGGCCGCCGGACATATACGGTACGTATGAGCACCGGAGCCTGTTCTGGTCATGGATGTGCTGGACTGCACGGTACGCATGCAAGAAGTTTCCAGTCAACTACTACTTTGATGATGACATGAACCCTCTGATAGCGAGCCCGGAAGGCGTCAAAGCCATAGAGCAATACGTGGCCACTGTGCCGTTCCAAGATCCAGATTGGCCGACGATAACTTGGGCTGAGGCCTATCCGAGAATGGCATCTGGGAAAGGCTTCGTGTACTATAGTTTCCCGTCCTACGCAAAGTACGCCAATACCCCGGAGGTGTCAAAGGTAGTAGGGAAGATGCTATACGCCGATCCTCCCGGAGAGTACGTAGATACCCCGGCTGGCAAGAAGCTGCTCAGATCAAACTCGATGTTCGGAGGCTGGTCTTCGTACGTCAATGCTTATTCGAAGAACCCGGAAATGGCATACCTTTACATACAGTGGGCGTTCAGCCCCGAGAACATGCCTCTCGTCTCAACTGATCCCGGGAGCTTCGCCGATCCGAGCAGATATTGCCAAATTTACGATCCGAGGCAGACCGGTGCAGTGGGGAGCGGCAAGTTCCCCGTCGAGTACATGCAAGGTACCATGGGCTCAGCGGTTGACGGCTACATACATCGGACTAGCATTTCGGTGCCTGACGTTTTGATGGAAGGCGGCCCCGAGATGTACAACATCATCGACAAGTACCTAAGCTCAGCATGCCACAAGGAAATCAGCGCGGCTGACGCGGCAACGAAAACTGCGGCCGAATGGACAAAGGTTATCGAGCGGCTGGGTAGAGACCACATGAAAGAAGTGTACAAGGAGTTCAAGAAGGTCTACCCGGTCGACGTGCTGGGCGTTTTGCCCGGATAGCTCCAACCGTTCCTTTTTTTTGGCCGGGATGCACCTCTTCTACGAGCGCCGCTTCGTCAAGTGGGCTACCCTTAAATGGTTGCTACGCAGCGGTTGTAGCCCAAGGCTGGTGCTTAATAGGTGGACCTCAACAATCCAAAGACGTTCACCAGGCTCTTCGGACTTCCCATGAGTGCGCTGCTTTACTTCTTAGGCGTATTCCCCCTTGCACTCGAAATATACGTTAGCCTTACAGATTGGTATCCGATAGGAGGCCAGCAGTATTTTTGGGATTCTAAATTTATAGGCCTGGGCAATTTTGTTGAATTCTCTGGAGACGCGCTCTTCGGAGCGAGTATTCTACGAACGCTGATAGTGGTTGTTGCTGCTATATCGTTGGAGTTTTTATTCGGTCTGATTCTCGCATTGCTCTTCATGGATCAGTTTCGTGGGAAGACGATCTTTACCTCCATCGTCCTTCTTCCCATGATGACGGTGCCCGCCGTGACCGGTTATATATTCCGCATGTTGTTCCTGTACGCCGGGCCGGCTAATGATGTTTTGAGCGCGATCGCTGGTACACGCGTGGCTGTCGGCTGGCTCACCTCAGCGTGGCCCGCATTAACGAGCGTCATATTGATGGATGTTTGGCAGTGGACTCCGCTGATGTTCTTGATACTACTCTCTGGCTTGCTCGCTCTGCCTCAGGACCCAATTAATGCCGCTTACGTACTCGGTGCCTCAAAATGGGAAGCATTTCGCCACATAATGTTACCCATGATGAAACCCATTATTCTCGTCGCACTGGTCATAAGGACCATGGACGCCATAAAGATCTTCGACGGAATCTTTCTGATGACCCACGGGGGCCCGGGCTATTCAACCCAAACTTTGTCACTTTTCCTCTACGAGATCGGGTTCAAGTACATGCGATTAGCATACACCGCCGCAATGGCTCTGACAATCCTCGTTTGTTTGGCGTTATTTACGCGCTATGTGGCTGTCAAGCCGCTCAAACCGAAGGTATGACAGATGGATAGAAGGGCAACACAAATTCTCCGCAACTTGTTCCGATACGTTGCGCTGATGTTTGTCTGTTTTCTGTCGTTGCTTCCTATATACTGGATGTTTTCGACATCGATAAAGCTACCTGATGAATGGGTTGCGACTCCGTCGGTTTGGTTCTCATCAAAACCTGTCCTGATCAACTATCAATTTGTGTTCAGCGGGTCATATGAGTATCTGATTGGTCGCCGACCAGAGGAGGCTACAACGTTCTACACGTTCGCTTGGTCTTCTATGAAACCTATCTTCGACAGCCTGATTCTTTCCACGTTTGGCACTCTTATCGCTCTGTTCGCTGGGACACTGTCTGCTTATGCGCTATCTAGGTACGGACCCAGGGGGGCTCCTCCTCCGGTATTCCCCCTAATGTATAGAATGTTTCCCCCTGTGGCGATTATAGTTCCTGTTGTGATAATGTACGCAACCCTCAAGCTGACAGATACCTATCTCGGAATAATCATACTGTACTCGACTCTGACGGTTCCCCTCGTCCTCTGGCTGATGAAGAGCTTCTTCGACGAGATACCTAGAGAGATAGACGAAGCGGCGATCCTAGACGGGTGCTCTCTATTCGGAGCGTTCTACAGAGGTGTGCTCCCGCTGGTGAAGGCAGGATTGGCTGTCACAGGGCTATTCATCTTCATGCTAGACTGGAGCGACTTCATGGGAGTGCTATTGCTTGGAGGGCGAAACGTTGTGACCATACCCCTCAAGTTGGCGGAATACACGAGCGGCCACGGCGAATTGTATGGCCCAATGGCTGCGATGGGAACGATCGCCGTGATACCGCCACTGATCTTCGGCATCCTTATCCAGAAGTATCTTGTGAGAGGCTTCACCTTCGGAGCGGTCAAGGGGTAACACCGTGGGGCTACATTTAGAGAACCTTAGAAAAGAGTTCGGCGAACTCGTCGCAGTCAAAGACCTAACCCTGACGGTTGAGACCGGCGAGTTTGTTTCACTTCTCGGACCGTCAGGATGCGGCAAATCCACAACACTAAACATGATTGCTGGCCTCCTTTATCCTACGAGCGGAAGGATCTTCATAGATGACATAGTAGTGAACGAGTTACCGCCTCGAGACAGAAAGATAGGCTTGGTCTTCCAGAACTACGCTGTTTTCAATCATATGACGGTTTATGATAACTTGGCGTTTGGGCTGAAGATAAGAAAGACTCCCAAGAGTGAGATCGATCAACGAGTCAAAGAAGTAGCAGAATTTCTCAGAATTGGAGACGTCCTAAAGAACAGAGCCGGGGGACTAAGACTAGATCAATTACAAAGGGTCGCCATAGGAAGATCGATGATCGTCAAACCGACTCTCTTCCTCCTGGATGAACCTCTAAGCAATCTAGATGCCGCTTTGAGAGCGGTGATGCGGGTTGAGCTCAAGAAGATGCAGAAGGAGCTTAAACAGACAGTCATGTACGTGACACATGACCAACTGGAAGCGATGACCATGTGCGAAAGGATTGCAGTAATGAACAAAGGCGAGCTTCAACAGTATGACACACCAACCGTGATCTATAACCATCCAAAGAACAGGTTTGTCGCGAATTTCATAGGGTCTCCGTCGATGAACTTTATTGACTGCAGTCTGGTCGAGAAAGACGGGAAGGCTTTCCTCGACGCGGGCGCCTTTACGCTTGATATTACTGAGTTTCATGAGATGATCAAAGCGCAAGCCACGAGCTCAGAGCTCGTCATCGGAGTCAGACCCGAGCACATCGAAATCATGAATCAACGTTCTCTCGCCGACTCGGTTAAGGCATTGGTGTACATAGTAGAGCCACTTGGAGCAAGGAGTGTTGTTAGCATGTCGATAGGAAATACGATTATCAAGGCATTAACCTCCGGAGGCTTCAGCGGAGCTGTTGGAGAGACCAAGTGGATAAGGTACCAAAGGGACAAGATCCACATCATAGACAAGAAGACGGGAAAGGTTGCGGTTTAGCAGATTCCTGAGGGCTAGCAATGGTAAAGATTAGGCTTGAACATTTGACTAAGACGTTCGGCGAGAAACCGGTCATATCCGACCTAAGCCTTCAAGTTGATGAGAAAGAGTTCTTCTGCATCCTTGGGTACCCAGGTGCCGGTAAGACAACGCTCCTAAGATTAATTGCAGGACTTGAAAAGCAGGACAAGGGCGACGTATACCTAGGAGATCAACTAGTGAACGACGTTCACCCAGGTCACCGTGATGTTGCTATGATTTTCCAGAACCTCGCGTTGTACCCGAACAGGACAGTCTTCGAGAACATGGCTTTCCCACTCAAAGTACGAAAAATGGGACGAACTGACATCAAGAATAGGGTGCAGGAGGTAGCGAAGACCCTTCAGATAGAGCATCTGGTGGATAGAACTATAGTGAACTTGAGTGGGGGTGAGAAACAGAGAGTCGCCATAGGACGAGCGTTGGTTCGAAGACCGCGAGTATTTCTCATGGATGAGCCTTTGAGCAATCTAGATGCCCTCCTCCGATTGGAAATGCGAGTAGAGCTGAAACGTCTACAGAGAGAACTTGGTCAAACCTTCATCTATGCAACTCCAGACCAGTTGGAAGCTATGAGCATGGGAGATAAAATCGCAGCGCTGAGGGAGGGACATCTGCAGCAGGTCGATGTTCCAGAGGCATTGTACAACAGCCCGAGGAACCGGTTCGTTGCGAACCTCGTAGGATCGCCTGCGATGAACTTTATGGAAGGCTCGTGCAAGCAAGCGGATGGAAGAGTGATGGTGGACGTTGGCCCATTCGAGATTGACATTACAAGGTTTCAAAATACGCTGAAACGTGCAACAGGCTCGGAGCTGATCTTGGGCATCAGACCCGAACATATCAGGGTCAGTAGAGAGCGTGGACGTAACAGCACGTGCGAAGTCGCCGTATACGTGGTCGAGCCTTTGGGGGGTGAGATGATTCTTCACCTGGGTGTAGACGATCAATTGATCAAAGCCCTGGCTCCTCCCGGCTTCGAAGCCAAGTATGGAGACCATATCTGGATAGAGTTCGATGCTGACAAGATATATCTCTTCGATTTGAAGACGGAAGAAGCCGTCCTCTAGCCCTACATCAACTTCCCTGACGCGTTGCGGCTGCTTCTCTGGACTCGAAGACGACTCTCTATAGGCGTCCTCTAGCCAGGGTGCTACTTTGCGACTAACTCGACGATCCCTCTGCTCCCGTCTACCTTTATTGTGTCACCGGTCTTGATTACTTCTGTGGCGACGCTGGTTCCGACTACGCACGGTATGCCGAATTCCCGTGATACAATAGCTGGGTGCGCAAGTATGCCTCCTGCATCTGTCACTACTCCCTTGATCTTCGGGAACACGTTTATCCAAGCGGGGTTCGTCAATCTGCAAACCATGATATCTCCAGGCTGAACTTTGTCGAATTCATCTGGGGAGTTTACAACTCTAGCCGTTCCCTGAACCACGCCCGGTGAAGCTGCCAGACCCTTGAGTTCCTTGGCTCCTGGAACTGCCTTCTTTCTTCTGTCAAGCTTCTCGGGGAATCCCCATAGGCCCTGTTTGTAGGGCTCCTCGTAGACAGCCCAGTGGGTTGCCGTGCCGACCCAATCCACCACCTTCAACTTGAAGGCTTCTTCATTCTCCTTTCTCCGCGCGGAAACCTTTGCCTTGGCATCGAAAGCCTTAGGATTCGCTGCGATCTCTCTCATCTCGTTGTATCCGAGGTAGAATATGTCCTCCGGGTCGTTGATGATCCCGACGTCCCTTAGGCGCTTTCCTATCTCCAGGAAGACCCTCCTCAATCGCGCATGAGTTCCTTGGTCGAAGTAGAAGTGATGATCAGGAGTGAGCGGCGCCATTCTCAAGGCGAGATCGACGGCTTCCTCAAGTTTCCTTTTGTCCTGAGCTTTCTGCGCCCTTGAGAGCATTTCTTTGACGGCTTTGTCTCTACCGTCCTTGACTCTCTTGATGTCCTTCGGATAGTCATAGTCCATAGCCAGGTATGTTCGGACAAGTTCGACAGCCGGCACGGGATACTCTCGCCAAGTTGGATAGATGAGCTCGTGAGCGAATACCGACTTGTGCCCGTAACGGTCTAAGTACTTTCTGAGATCCCTATGTAACCTCTTTCCTTCCTCTGTGCGTTCAAGATCTCTTAGAACAGTCTCTCCGGTCTTGTCCTTTGGCTCCTCGAAGATCTTTCGAAGGGAGCGGTTCGCCTTCACGCGTTCCTTCAGCTTCCATAGGCCTTCGATCGATTCCCAGTTCTTGTCTTTGATCGACAGTAAGATCCTGCCTACTTCGTCCTCGTCTATCTTTCCGAAAATCTCTTGGTATACTGCTCTAAACTGTAGAAACGACTGGAATTGAGCGAGGTTCAGGATCCAGTGAAGCTTCCAGTGTCTTTCGAAGATGTCGTAGCTCTCCTCAAGCAGGAAAAGTAGCTCTCCCAATGAGCTCTTCTCGTAGGGGAACTTGTCTAGGTACTTTAGGTTCCTCTCCACCTCGGGAACGTACCTATCTTTCCAGTGCTGAAGGAACCCTGCTGCGTAGATCGGCATGATCATGTTGTAGTAAGGTCCAGCTCTCTTGGCCTCTTCAGGATCTCTTGGGACGACTGTGGTGAAGACGTAGCTATTGATGACCTTGCCCGGCCATGCTTTCCCGAATGGCGCCCAAAACCTTCTGTACATGTACTCGCAGCATCTAGCCATCGGCAGGTTGGCGTCCCACCATGCGCAGAAGTCAGCATACATCGGAGAAACGGGACGAGGGACATGAAGATCATCGTACCACCACAGCAGCTTTTTCTCATCCTCGCTTTCCCATTTGACGGGGAAATTCTCGTCGCCAAAATACTTGTCAAGGACCTTCGAGCCCAGAACATACTCTTCCTTCTCAGCCACCTTCCGTCCCTTCTTCGAATCAAAGTGCCTAGAATTCAAAGGTATTTAATACTTCTCTATCTCTGATCGTTCTGGTTCTATGATGAGGTCCAGCCTTGACCAGGGCTTCTATTAGCAGCGTAGCCTTCCGGATTTGACACGCATACTCTTCCATGCCACTTCGTTGGGGCCCAGATTCGTTCCGAGCAGCGGTTTTGAAATCTGTACCGACCGCTCGCCGACCCATCGCGCCTCAAGAGGGCGTGCCCGGATATAGTCTCGCTTTGGCTTTCGACAGAAAATCTTTTTCTCTGCGGCGTGGCCTATGCGCGCTACCTGGGTGAGAAGTGGAGTCGAGAGCGTCTATGGCATACGTGGCTTGGTTTGAGGACTTAACTAAGGGGGATATCAGGCTCGCGGGGGGAAAGGGCGCCAATCTTGGTGAGATGGTTGGCGCAGCCCTACCAATACCTCCGGGATTTGTCATCACCTCACAGGCGTACCAGCACTTCCTAGAGGAGAACAAGATACGCCGAGAGCTGGCAAAACTCCTGAGAAGGATTCGGATTGACAATCAGAGGCAGCTGGAACTTCAGTCGAACAGGATTCGAGAGATCATAATGAAATCCCGAGTCCCATCGGTGATTAGGAATACTATCCTTCAGAACTACAAGAAGCTCTCAGAGCATGGGACTCCTCCGTTGTTCGTCGCAGTAAGAAGCTCAGCGACGGCGGAGGATCTGCTTGACGCCAGTTTCGCCGGTCAGCAGGAGACTTACTTGAACGTGTGCGCGAAAGACCTGATTGGCTGTGTTCAGAAATGCTGGTCGTCACTGTTCACCCCAAGGGCGATCTTCTACAGGGAGAAGCAGGGATTTGATCACAATAGAGTTTCGATGGCCGTCATAGTTCAGACGATGATTAACGCGGACAAGGCTGGCGTCATGTTCACTGTGAACCCAGTGACTTGTCAAGAGGACCAGCTCATCATGGAGGCAGTTTGGGGGCTCGGAGAGGCAGTTGTTTCAGGGACGATTACGCCCGATCATTATGTGATAGACAAGAGTACGGGAAGAATCGTCATGGCGGCAGTTGCGTGTAAGCAGATCATGTTCGTGAGAAATGAAGTCACTGGAAAGACGATTGAGATGAAGGTTCCCCAAGAGAAGGCTGATGCCCAAATCCTAACGGAACAGGAGATCAGGAGGCTCACAGAACTAGGCAGGAAGGTTGAGCAACACTATGGCCTACCACAAGATATTGAGTGGGCCATCGAGGGAGAGAATGTTTACCTCCTGCAGTCTAGGCCTGTGACAGGTTTGAAAAAGTCCGGAAAAGACTATTCAGCAACGTGAAGTTGCTGAGTCCTGAGAGGTTGCCCTGGTTCAAAATCTGTTGTAGTGGATGAGCTTAGCTAGGGGTCTCCTGAAGTCCGTCACATAGGCGTGCGTGGCTTCCTTGTCGATATACCCCATGCGTATGATGCTTACCAAAGAGTAGTGGTCCGGAATCTTCAGTATCTTCTTGATTCTTCGCCTTCCAGCTTCTGTGTCTATCGGCCTTGCGAGGTCTTGACATCCTATCCTCAGCGCGGTCGCCGCTAGCCGCATGTTCTGCAAAGCAGCCCCGATCCCCACCAAGGAGATCAGACCTGATGATACGTTGGGAGGCTCCTTCTTTCTGTCGTAGATCGTTGCGAAGATCAATGGCGCAGTGCGGATTCTCTCGCAGTAGTCTCGTCCCGCTTCCCTAAATACAGTGTAGTCTCTAAGGGTTTCCTTGATTCCTGGAGTCATCACCGTTTTCACGAAACGCGACGTGAACCTAACATATATCCCGTCTCCCTTGTCCTCGGCCTCGCCTCTGTCCAGCCGAAACCATTTTGAATAGCTTAGGAAAGTCTTTTCGAGCTTCGCGCCATTCTGCAGGATCTCCTCAAGTACTCCCTGGGTGGAACTCGCGATTTCGTCCTTTACATCTCTATCAGTAATTGCGATGAATTCCCAAGGTTGAATATTGTGGCCTGATGGAGCCCACCTGGCAGCGTCTAGTATCCGCTCGATGTCTTCTCTCAGCACTTCCTTTGGGAGAAACTCCGCTCTGATCGTTCTTCTTGTCCTCACTGCCTCAAACAAGAGCGTTTCACTATTAGACATGCGGGCAATCCTCTGAACATGTTGCGGTACGATCCAGCTTCTCAAGCAGGGCTTGGGAGGAAGGATATTTGGTTTGCCTCCCGCCTCAACCCAAGATAGCTTGCCCGCCGCAACTTTTTTCGGCGTCTGCGCAGATCGTACGTTCGCTATAAAGGCAATTAGTGGTGGCATGTTCCCATGCGAAAACTCTCTGAAGAAATTGCGATAGAAAACGCTAGAATTCGGATAGATACATTTTCCGATGAAGAGATTCGAACCGCTGTGGGTGACCCAAGCTTTCTCACTTACAGACTCGGCCAAGTCGAGATCTCAACGGAACCAACGAAGCCCGAGCCTGACGTGACATGGACAATAAGGGGGGAGAGGAGCCTGAGCTATGAAAACCGCACACTCGTAATGGGCGGAACTTATTCAGAAGGCGAGGTGCAGAGGATCCTCATCTCGCTACTTGTGAAGGCTCTGGAAGACATCGATCTGTTCACGTTTCACGCGTCAGCGTGTTACTATGGGGGCAGGTGTGTCGTATTTCTGAGCGGGGAAGATAACCACGGCAAGACCATGTCGCTGTTGGAGGTCTCTCGGCGAGGCGGTGAGGTAGTTGCGGGTGAGAGTCTCATATGCAATCGAGAGGGAGAGATCGTCTCGGGTTCAAAAGATGTGTTCTTGAGAAGCAGACCCAAGGGAGCGGAGAGGATCGATAAACCCCCTGCCATGCAAGGCGTGAACAAGTTCTTCGACGCCCTCCCCACCTTCAAGTATCATGAGGGAGCAACGAACGTTGATCTGATAGTGCTTCCGGACATAGACGGAAATTTCGACACATTTGTTGGAGAAATGGAGAGTTTCGAGAAGGAGTACCAGACTTTCCATTGCCTAGGCGATTTCTACATATTGCGCAGTCTCATATCGAGTCGAGTCCCCATGCCCATAGTAGATGATGAAGAGCATAGGCGCAAGAGAGCTGCATTCATAGCTGACTTTGCTAGGGAGAGACCCTACTATTTCCTGAGAGGCAGATCACCCAGAGTCATCGTTGACGAGCTGGACAAGATCCTAGGGATCGCCCGCTAGTTTGCCACTGACCGAACGCCATACCTTGGCCAGCGGGCATGAGCCAAGCGCCGGATTGCCATCCTGTAGAGGCTATTGCGAGTGCAATTGCCGAATCTTCTGTAGAGAGCACTCGCATTCGACGATTTGAAGGCTTATTATTGGCAAAGTCCGATATCAGCGGGTTCCGACCGCAAGGTCCATGTTCAAGAGACAGGAAGGTCGCGACTTTGATTCCACAGGATGATCTCGGCGCAAAAGTAGTTAGAACCATCTGCGACAGATGCCACTGCGCATGCGGCGTCATGGCATACGTGAAAGATGGAAAGGTGTTGAGAGTTGAGGGCGACCCTGACTTCCCGCAGAATGAAGGGTTCATGTGCCCTAAGGGGCTTGCAGTCACCCAGTTTCTGTATCATCCAGACAGACTGCGATATCCACTGAAACGTACCGGCGAGCGAGGGGAAGGGAAGTGGCAGCGAATAACGTGGGACGAAGCGCTCGACACCGCTGCACATAGATTCAGACAGATCATGGACAAGCATGGGCCACGATCGATCACTTGGTCATGGGGCGACGCTGCCTTCCACTGCTCGAAGGTCACGAAGCAAGCTTGGCTTCGGGCAATGGGAAGCCCCTTGCGATTCCATTCGGATGCTCACTATTGTTACCACCCGATGATGATCGCGAACAATCTCACCTTTGGCGCATCAATCACCTCAGAGACCGGACCTGACTATAGGAACAGTAAGTGCATCATGCTGTGGGGAGGCAACCCTGTCAGCTCGCACCCTACACGGGCGAGGGACATAATGATAGGAAAGAAACGCGGAGCCAAGCTGATAGTAGTTGACCCAAGGTTCACGGAGATCGCTTCCAAGGCCGATATGTTCCTTCAGGTCAGACCAGGAGCAGATGACGCTCTAGCTCTTGGAATGCTGAACATCATCATCAACGAGGAACTGTACGACAAAGACTTCGTGAGTAGATGGTGCGTAGGCTTCGAAGAGCTCAGGAAGCGGGTTCAAGAATACCCAGTAGACAGGGTTGCGGAAATAACTTGGGTCCCGAAAGATGACATACTCACCGCTGCAAGAATGTTCGCCACTCTCAAACCCGCATCATGTCATAATCGAATAGGCTTGCAGATGAATACAAACGTGGTTCAGACGCTTCGCGCAGTAGCTCTACTTGTGGCGATCACAGGCAATGTGGATGTGAAGGGTGGAAATCTGCTTCCGAATTGGCCGAGAGGTTTCAAGGGGCTGGGCGACCTACTCAGAGACATCCGCCTCCCAAACGAGGATGAGGCAATCGGTGCGAAGGAGTACCCTCTCCTGACCGGGTCCAAGTCACTTGCGCTTGATCCGTCTCATCCACCCTCAGTTCTCCACGCAATTCTTACCGGCAAGCCATACCCTGTGAAGGCAGTTTGGGCTCTGAACAATCTGCTTCTTGCCCTTGAAGACACTGAGGAGACGAGGAAAGCTTTGCTTAGCTTGGAATTCTTCGTCGGATCCGACTTCTTCATGACACCCACGTTGGAACTGTGCGATCTGATCCTCCCTCCCTGCACATACCTCGAAAGAGAGGAGAATGAGCACCTGTTCTACCAGAACTTTGTGGCTGCGCGACAGAAAGTCATAGACGAAATGCCTGAGACCTGGAATGAGCGTCGGATAGACTTCGAGATGATAAGGAGGATGGGGCTCGAGCTGCCCAAGGAGTTTCATGATGATAGAGAGTACAATGACTATCCACTGAAGGGCATGGGTGTGAAGTTCGAAGAGCTCAAGGCGAGGAGATGGATCGAGGAGCCCATCCGTTATAGGAAGTATGAGGAATCGGGATTTCGAACTCCTTCGGGCAAAGTGGAGCTGTACTCAAGCATCCTCGAGCGGTTCGGATACGATCCTCTTCCGTACTATGAAGAGAACCCAGAGAGCCCAATGTCAGCGCCTGAGATCGCAAAGGACTATCCTCTCATCCTCACAGGAGGCAGGCACGTCGTCTACTGGCATGGCATGAACGTTCAACTTCCCTGGTTGAGAGAAATAGTCCCGGAACCAGTTGTGGAAATCAATCCAGAAACTGCAGCACAACTAGGTATCAAAGATGGCGACTGGGTTTGGATTGAGGGATCGAAAGGAAAAGGGCGGGTGAAGCAGAGGGCATCGCTGACCGAGGCGGTGCATCCACGCGTAGTGCACGCTCCTTCTCACTGGTACTATCCTGAGAAGAGTATCGAGACAGGATCGCTGGACGCCAACATTAATCAGATCTTCTCCAACGAGCCGCCGTATGATCCGATATGCGGCGCAGCTCCCATCCGAGAAAGTCTATGCAAGGTCTACAAGGCGGAAGTGTGACAAGACATGAAACGTGTCACCTTGCTAGTCGACACAGATCTTTGCTACGGTTGCTACACTTGTGAAATCGCGTGCAAACAAGAGCACAACCTGCCCGCCGGACCCCGGTTGATACGGGTTGCCAAAATAGGACCGAGAAGAGTGTCAGGAAAGTTGACTATGGAATTCTATCCCGTCCACTGTATGCACTGCGCCAAGCCAGCCTGCCAAGAGGCGTGCCCTGTAGACGCCATATCCAAGCGCCCAGACGGAATCGTCCTCTTTGACACTGAGAAATGTATCGGCTGCTTGGTTTGTGTGGAAGCCTGTCCATTCGGGGTACCTCAATACAACCCCATAAGTAATGTTGTACAGAACTGCGACCTGTGCGTTCAGAGGATCGACAAAGGGCTCAAACCCGCATGCGTACACCACTGTCCGACAGGAGCTCTGTTCTTCGGGGATGTAGACATATTCGAGAAGCAAAGGGGACATAGACGGGCGGAGTTAGTGGTCGCTGACCGGTTTGAAGAATCTAGCGCGAAGCTAGGATAAAACTCTCAGCCTTAGGTTAGGATTCTAAGCGGGTTTCGAAGGCTCCTCTTCAATGCGCCTCAGCTCGAACACCACGGGGCGCTGAGGATCTGGGCAAAGGTGGTCCGCCACTCCCTTCTTGTGCCAGGGGTAGTCAAGTCCCAGCCTGAGTGCGCAGATCTTGTACATCATAGAGGCTACAGCTCCGTAGCATACGGTACCCTTGATCTCCGACTTGTCGAAAACGATCTGGTCGCCCGGCCTGTAGTATTGGCAGGGACCCTTTCCACCTGTTTCCTCTCCTCCCAGCCCGTGAACCGACTTGACCGTTGCAACGACCTTGTATGCTTTGTATGGTGGCTCTATCTCTTTCATTTAGCGCACCTGCTCAGCTACGGCTACTCCTTCTTGGGCGCCCAGGCGGGAATTGGTTTCGTGAGCTTCGTCGCCTTCTCGATGGGGACGTACTGAATTGCTTTGGTCGGGCATTGTTTGACACACTCTGGTTCCCCGCCGCAAAGGTCGCAGTTTATCGCGAGCTTTGTTGTCGGATCGATGAAGACTGTGTGGAAGGGACACGCATCTATACATAAACCGCATCCATTGCATTTCTCTTCGACTAGGACTACGGCCCCGGTCCTTTCGTCTCTGAATATCGCTGAGGTTGGGCAGACTGCGATGACAGGACACTTGCCACACTGTCGGCACGCACCCGGCACATCTAGGCCGGTCTCATCAGTTCGCGCCACCCTTATTCTTGCCCGCGAAGGATTGTATCGACGATAGTGGCGGAAAGCGCATCTGATCTCACAGATTCTGCAACCAGTGCACACCTCCGGAATCGCCACTAGGATGCTTCGCGAAATACTAGTTGTCAAACCATTCACCTTATGATGTCAAGCTTACGCTCTCAGCGATTCAATATCTTGGGCAATGTCTTCAAGGCCTAGTCTGGTAAGCGTCTCTCGGGTGGGTATGCCCGTTTTGGTGTCGCATCCGTTAGCCTTGTAGAACTCGTCTAGCAGAGGATCAAGAATGTCATACACACTTCCTTTCTTCGGCCCTTCTGGCAGAGGCTCTTCTAGGAATCTCCTTGGGAGGGTGTCATCCTTTCTTCTTATCCCGAGTCTGGCGTTGTGAGCTCTCTCGGTGCTGGCAATTCTCTCGGACACCTCTATGACTTGGCTCTCCGTGAGATGGATGCCTGTGGCTGACGAGTAGAGATTAGTGGCGAGCCTCAGAGCCTTCTTGACCGTGATCTCCGGTGAGCCCGAGAAGAAGATGTAGGGGAACTTACAGATCCCCATAGCGTCCGGGACCGCAACTATGTCCTGCCAGTACTTCAATTTCCTCGCAGCTTCTTCTAGAGGCAGGGAATCGAGCCCATAGGCGCCTAACACGGATATTCTGAGGTGGTCTGCCCCGCGGGTGGCCACAGCGTACCTTAAGTTGTAGACCTTCAAAGCTCTCGGATCAACAGTCACACAGTCCATTCCCTTAACGTGCATCGCATATTTCTCGGCGCCTCTCCCTATGGCTTTCGCGGCCTGCTTCACGCCATCTGCAAGAAGAGCGCCAAATCCTTCTCTAAGAGCGATCTTCCTGATGAGTTCCAGAATCGACTCGTAGTTCCCCCAGCTCAGATCGAGTCCGTTCGTGTCCTTCTTGTCTATGACCCCTTTCTCGTAGCATTCCATTGCGAACCCTATGATACCGCCCGTCGATGCGGTGTCAAGCCCATAGAGATTTGCCAGCTCATTACCTTTGAGTATCGACGCCAGATTATCGTTGCCACACTTCGATCCAAATGAGACTATTGTGAAATATTCCGGCCCGCCGACGCGGACTCCCTTAAACTCGCCATCCGAGACGACGGCGTATCTGTCACATGCGCCGGGGCAGTTGAAGCAAGCTCTGCCCTTCAGAAGATACTGTTCGCGCAACGCGTCTCCATCGATCTTCTCAGCACCCTCGAAGACTCCTGTCTGCCAATTCCTCGTAGCCATTCCACCGAGGCCGTTGTGTACGGAGACAAGAACTGTCGTTCCATATCCAGGGAGTACCTTCGCGCTCTGATCATCAGAGTCGAGAGTCTGCATCAGGTCCTTAATCGCGATCTCGAAATCTTCGACTTCAGCGACCTGTACGTCCTTCGTTCCACGAACGGCTACCGCCTTAAGCCTCTTCGAGCCCATAACAGCTCCGACACCGGTTCTAGCCGCTGCGTGGTCGAGATTCGCCATGATGCTAGCTACTCTGACAAGATTTTCCCCCGCCTGGCCGATGGCAGCTATCTGAACTTTCTCGTCGCCGAGATCTTTCTTGACGATCCTCTCTGTTTCCCTGGTGTCCTTGCCCCAGATGTGGGCTGCGTCTCTTATTTCCGCGTGCCCATCGTTTATTGAGAGATAGACAGGCTTCTCGGCTTTTCCACGCACTATGACCATATCGTATCCGGAAAACTTCAATTCAGGGCCCCAGTGTCCACCAGAGTTCGCGTCTCCCAGAATCCCGGTCAATGGTGATCGGCATCCAACGACGAATCGGCTTGAAGCTGGCGCACCTGAGCCTGTCAGTGGGCCGGTTGCAAAGACCAGAATATTCTCCGGGCCAAGAGGCTCTACACTTGGGCCTATTTCTTCGTACTGTATCCTTGAGGTGAAGCCTCTCCCTCCTACGTAGCCGTCAACAAGGTGACTGCTTAGAGGCTTCTCGGATAGGACTCGATTTGTCAAATCGACTTCTAAAATGCTTCCGGTGTATCCTCCTTTGAATTGCATCAGGATCACTTGGTACTAGACCAAATCCGAGGCCTGCACTCAGCGCGGATTAAGGCTCAAAAAGTTTTCCTACTCATCAGGAGTAGAGCAGCTGTTATACATACCATGTGCGGCAAACATTCTGCGGGAAAGGAGACATCACTAATCGGATGACAACTGTGATCGTCATCATCGGCGCCTTAGACACGAAGGGAGCCGAGATGCTATATCTGAAGGAGCAGATAGACAAGAGAGACAACACGCCGATTCTCGTGGATGTCAGTTGTAAGCCGCATCGCTGTGAAATGAGCGGGGCTGATGTCACCTGCTATCAGGTGGCAGAGGCTGCGGGATCGACCATGACCAAGGTGTCAGTTTCCGCTTGAAGGGACGCGGCATCTGTGATGGCTCAGGGAGCATCTCTCTTAGTAGAGAAACTGTATCGTGAAAATAGATTGCATGGGATCGTTGGCTTGGGCGGAAGCGTGGGAACCGAGATAGCTACCGCGGTCATGAGGGCGCTGCCGCTCGGGACACCGAAGCTTTGTATCTCTACTATACGGAATACGGCGCCCTACGTGGGAACAAAGGACGTAATGATGCTTTATCCCGTAGTTGATTTGGCAGGAGGTCCGAACCTCAACAGAGTTGAGAGGAAGGTCCTGACAAATGCTGCGAAGGCGATCACGGGGATGGTGGAACGCGAGGTTGCTGACGGGGAAGAGAAACCTCTGATAGCGGCCAGCATGATCAGAATCACTACGGCCTACGTTCAAGCCGCTAAGTTGTTCCTCGAGGCAAGAGGATACGAAGTAGTTGTCTTTCACGCTAACGGTGCCGGCGGAGCGGCACTCGAGGAAATGGTGCGTGGCGGAGCGATAGTTGGTGTTTTGGACACGACTACTCATGAACTTGCGGACGAACTGGTCGGAGGCATAGGGAGCGCGGGGCCTAAGAGGCTTGAGGCTGCTGCAGAGGCTAGAATTCCACAGGTGCTATGTCCAGGCGGCCTTGAGCTGGCCATGTTCCACACGCTGGACACTATCCCATCAAAGTTCCGAAGAAGACACTTCTTCAGGCACTCAGAATCCTACACATTGATGAGGCTGACGAGGAACGAAATCACTCGACTTGGAGGGACCATGGCGGATAAGGTCGACAAAGAAGCAGCAGCGCCAATCGCAGTGGTGCTCCCGGTTAAGGGGTGGAGTGCCTACGACCACGTCGATGGGCGATGTTTCCGTTAGTGAGGTGTCCTCCTAACACTACTAGCTCCCCATTGACCGCGGTTGATAGGATGATATGAGCGTGTACGATTGGACGACCCGATTGTCTTGATATGTTTCCCGAAACAGAGACTATCTCCAATCGGGTCGTTTCTCGATGATCTTGAAAAGCCGTTGCTTGTCCGTAGGGGGGAGATCTTCGGGAAAGACTTTGAGTTGCCGCAGAGTGGCTTTCTTCAGGCTACCAGTGCAAGAAAGAACTGGTCCGGCGCGAATTCTTTCTCTCACTGCAATTTCCTCAAGAGCCGAGAGCAGATCACTGCCCGGCCTCACCTTTGCGACTATGACCCTCTTGATTGAGCCCGAGGCCAGTCTTCAATCAGCCCCCGTACGACTCTCCTCTCCATCGTCATGTAACTCAGTTGACGCACAGAACTTGATATGATCTCGGGTTCGGCCATTCTTCAACCCAGGGACTCAAGAATCACCATGGTACCGTACTTGATGATGATGTCTAGAGATGTTCGATAGCAATACCATCGGGCGAACGTGGTGACCGCGCTGCACACAGAATAGCGAGCGGCTGAGAGCCTATTAACGGTCTGAAGCTGCGAGCTACCGCAGCGGTATGTTGGAGCCGCCGGCTACCGGTGGGAATATGGCGACGCTGTCTCCGTCCTTAAGATTCGTTTTTAGGCCATTGAGCGCCTCTATGTCAACTCCGTTCAGCGCCACTACCACTGAGCTGCTTACCTTGCCGGTGGAAGTATTTATCAAGGTTCGCTTGAAGTCGAGGCCGTATTCTCTGGCCATTCTCTCGACCAACGCTTCTACCGTGGGCTCAGAGATCTCAAATACCTGTTCACGCGTTCCAGCAGTCTCTCGTATGTTGCCCAGAAAATAGACGGTTATCTTCAACGTGTTCACTCCAGGAAAGTTCTTGTGCTCTGTATTTCATCTAGTGATAACTCGGCCAGTTTAGTATCGTCAGGTCTGCCTTGGGCGTTCCAGCCTCTCAGCGCGTAGTACTCCTTGAGCATCGGCCCGAGCGGTACAGTTTTTCCAGCTATCGGCCCCGCCGTAAGGGGCTCGTCAAGAAACCTCCCAGGAAGTGTGTCGTCCTTTTCAGTCACTCCCATCTTGACGTTGAAGAGGCGTTTTAGATTCCAGATGCACTCACCTAACTTCAAGAGGTCCCAGTGATCGGTCTGCAATCCTGTAACCGCGGAGTAGGCAGCGGCGATTATCGTCCACGGAACAACTCCACTCGACACGAACAGGCACATACCCAGAGCCGTCATGACGGCGCTGAGGTCTTGATGAAGCTTCGTGGCGGCGGCCTTCCCCTCTGTGGTGAAAGGCGTCAGCTTCTCTGGGTAGCCGAATTCGGGTTGAAGCAGTCCCCATTCGAGGTAGAGAGGCGTGCCCTGAAGGTGATCGGCCCCGCGATTCGAGGTGCAATATGCTAGGCCCATGCTCCACCACCTACGCGGCTCGTGCAGCGACATCTCAAGCCCTTTGACGTGCATCGCGTACCTGTCAGCACCTCGACCGATCTTCTCGGCCGCGCTTCTGACCCCTTGGCCAAGCACCGTTCCGAAGCCCTCATTGTTGCCAATCTGCCGCACCATCTCGATGATAGCGTCGCTGTCGCCCCATCTCAGGTCAGCGCCCCCTGTATCCGCCGACGTGATGATTCCTTTCTCGAAGCATTCCATCGCGAAAGCGATTGAGACCCCTGCGGAGATGGTGTCGATTCCAAGCCGATTGCACAGGTCGTTGGCTTTAGCTATGGACTCCAAGTTTGTGTTCATGCAGAGAGAGCCGAGAGCAGCGCAGGTCTCGTACTCGGGGCCCCGGCCTGAGACAGGTGCATATTGGCCCGACTTGACTTCGACACCTCTCCAGCAGCTGATCAGACCGCACATGGAACACGTCGACCTGCTTTTCAAAATGGTCTTGCTCATCGTACCGCCCGTGATGTTGATTGCCTCTGGGAATGTGCCGGCCGTCCAGTTACGAATTGGCAGGCCACCCATCTTCTCTAGCGATTCGACAGATCTTGCCGTTCCGTCAGCAGACAGGCCTTGAACTCTTGCTGGGGTCCAGCTCCACGCCTTCGGATCCTTTATGCACTCATGGGCTTCCTTTGCAAGTTCTCTAACCTTCTTATCATCTGCAATCGGAACCTTCTTTGTGCCCCTCACGGCTACTGCTTTCAATTTCTTCGAGCCCATCACTGCTCCTATGCCTGCTCTTCCGCAGACTCTAGCTTCATCAGTGACGATGGATGCGCATCTGACAAGCTTCTCCCCCGCGGGCCCTATACACGCGACCCGAACCTTCGGATCCTTCAAGTCCTTCTGTATTTCTTGAACAGCGTTGATCGTCTCCTTGCCCCATAGGTGACTCGCGTTCTCGATGTGTGCTTCTCCGTCGTGAACATTCAACCAGACAGGACCGCCGGCCGTTCCATGCACAACTATCCCGTCGAAGCCTGCCTTTTTCAGCTCGCAGCCCCAATAGCCGCTTGCACTAGATTCGCCCCATATCCCTGTTGATGGTGACCTAGCGGACGCTGTCCACTTCACGCCGCCGGGAAAGACTCCGACGAGCGGTCCCGCAGTCAGGACGAGTCTATTTGAAGGCCCCAGCGGATCGACGTCAAGTTGCACTTCATCCAACAATATCTTGGCTGCTATGCCTACACCGCCTACCAGACTTCTCTGAAGTTCTGCGTTTACACGCGCTACTGAGACCTTTTCACTTGTCAGATCAACGCGCAGAACACTGTTCATGTGGCCTCCTCTGAGTGACATTTCGATCATCTTGAAGGCGAAAGGCCGTGATTTGGATCTGCGTCTAGTTAAACCTTGGCACTCGACGAAGTGCGAAGGACAATCGTTGGCGTCAGCTCAGCAACTTTCACGAGGACGCAACAACTAAATAGGTTCGCACAAGGGTAGCTTTGGCCGGACGAATCATGACCGTTAAAGTTGGCGTCGTCGGATACGGGACGATTGGATCACGCCTCGCCTATGCTGCGTCTCTCCAGAAAGATATGGAACTTGCCGGAGTGGCTGATGTTGCTCCGACCTTGACTGTGAGAGCTCTTAGGGCAAGAAGCATGCCGTACAAGCTTTACTGTATCGATAGGGAGAGAATGAAGGCCTTTGACGACGCTGCGGTGCCTGTTTCAGGCACGCTTGACGATCTGCTACGAGAGGTCGATATCGTTCTGGACGCTGCGCCGGGGGGCATCGGCGCCAAGAACAAGCAACTCTACGTGAAATACGATCGTCCCGCGATCTTCCAAGGCGGAGAAAAGGGTGAGGTCGCAGACGTTTTCTTTCATGGTTACGCAAACTACGAAAAGGGTCTTGGTAGGAAATATCTGCTACTGACTTCTTGCAACACAACAGGCCTGATAAGAACTGTGGATTGTCTGGACAGGGCCTTTGGAATAGAGAAAGTGGCCGTAACAATAGTGCGAAGATGTGCTGATCCGGGCGACACGCATCGCGGATACGTTGACCTGGCAAGAGTTGAGCCTGTTCCAACGCATCAAGCTGTTGACCTGATGGAAATAATGCCTCACGTCAAAGCTACAGGTGTTCTTGTCCATGTGCCGATTACACACGGCCACATCATAAGTGTGGTGGCAACTCCTAAGAAGAGTATCACAAAAGAAGACGTCCTACGGGAGTTCTCTGCGCATCCGAGGATCCAAGTTGTACGAATTGCCGATGGCTTCGCCACGAACACGTCCCTGTTTCAGTTCGCTCGTTTTGCGCATTGGCCTGCGGCTGACATGTACGAAGTTGCTGTCTACGAGGAAACGATAGGATTCATCGGCAACGACTTAGTATATGCCATATACATTCCCCAGGAAGCTGTAACCATACCTGAAACCATCGACGGTATCCGAGCTTCTCTGAAAATGCAGACCGATCGTCTTCAAGCCGTTTCCTTGACCAACAGACATTTGGGATTAGAACCGAAGACGCTCTTGTGAGGACCTGAAGAACGGGCTCAAAGATTAGTCCGTGCTCAAGTCACTCTTCGACTTGGGAAACGTTTCGCTGCCTTCTTCAGCGCAGCTATTGCGGGAAGCTCCTCGCCCGAGAGGTACCTGACAAGCGCTCCTCCGCCCGTACTTGTGTAGGAAACCTTGTCGAGAACATTGTACTTTCGCAGAGCGGCCATTGAATGTCCACCTCCAACTACGGAGAAGCTTCCAGATTCTGCAATTGCTTTGAGAAGCTGCTCTGTGCCAGCTGAGAACTGCTCGTTCTCGAATGTGCCCGGCGGGCCGCTAAAGAAGACTGTCTTAGCGTCTCTTATTATCGTAGAGTACTTGTTCACAGTCTTCTTGCCCACGTCCATTATTGGTGCGTCTACCGGAAGGGACGATACGTCTATCTCCTTCCTGCCATCCTGCTCTACGGCAACGTCTGTTGGAAGCTCTATCTTATCGCGTCCATACGTGTCGAGTAGGTTTCTAGAAATCGGCAGAAACTTGTCGTAGTGCATCTCTCTGATGAGGGATTCTGTCGCGCTCCCGAGCTCAAGCCCAGAGGCTTTCAGCATAAGAAGGCCAATGACTCCCGAGGTCAGAAGCTTGTCGGCCACCTTGTTCCTGAGGACAGGTTCCATCATTTCGTATTTGTCAGATATCTTTCTGCCGCCGAGACAGAAAATGCAGGGTTTTTGTGGGTTGTCTCTGATCCTGATCAGTGCGTTCAGCTCGGCCTCCATGACTCTTCCCGCGACTGACGGTAGCACTTCTGGAAACCCAACGAGAGACGGCTGAGCCCTGTGGGCTGCAGCGAACGCATCGTTCACGAAGACGTCCGCGAGAGGGTAGAGTTTCTGAACAAGCAGAGTCTTGGCTTGTTCCTCCGGGGACTTCTTTATCGTGTCCTCAAAGAGTCGCGTATCTTCGCTGAAGTATCTCGTATTCTCGAGCACCAGAATTCGGCCTTTTTCGAGCTTGCGTATCGCTTCTCTCGCAGCCGGTCCGAAGGTGTCATCAATGTATTGCACATCTCTTCCCGTCAGCTTGGAGAGTATCTGTGCGTGCTGTTCTAGGGGTGCGAACTGGTCCGGGATTGATGGGTCTCCCTGGTGAGCTAGAATGACTGTCTTCGCTTCCTTGTCAGAAAGCTCTCTCACGGTCTTGGCGTGCTCTCTAATCCTTGAATCATCCAGTATCTTTTGTGTCTTCGGGTCGAGGGGGCTATTCAGATCGACCCTACACAAGGCTGTTTTGTCATGAAAATCAAAGTCATCCATTGTCAGGATGCCGTATCCAGTCATATCCTACAGACATCGCCCAATACGAGCGTGCACGAACACCGATCCAGCGCTATAATAGATTATCGTTGACGCACTCGAGGCTCATGTCCGGCTCGTGGCATTTGGCACATCATTGAATGGAATCCAACGCGTTCTTGGTGAGTCTGTCGAACCTTCCACGTGTGATCCGAATGCTTAGCTGCCGATAGTTCGCGAGCGGGCAAAGATCATGAACCTTCCTGAAGAAAGAACGAATCGAAGCGCAGAGTCAAATTGCCTGACAAGTAAGTCGTTTCCGATTGTCTCGCAATAAGCGCCTGAAATTCCCCGACTGTGCTTCCGTTTCCAAGGATCCGACTGTCTCTTGAGTTGAGCTAACTGCATCTGTTTATATCCATCGGCAGCGGCTAGATCACGCTTTTACGGTGTCTCGTGGGTTGAGTAGCCGAGGAGAAGTTGCGGTAGTCGGTGCGGGGCTTATGGGACACGGCATTTCCATGGCTTGCGCGCTAGCGAACTATCATGTGGAGATGGTTGATACAACCACGGAGATCCTTGCCCGCGCATTGAACAGGACAAGCACTGATTTCGCAGTGTTGGTAAAGAATGGGTTCCTGACCGAGGAAGGGGCAAAGACTGCTCTTGCACGGATAACGACGACTACCTCGCTTGCTGACGGCGTAGATGGCGCGAGATTTGTGACAGAATGTATCACTGAGGAGATAGCTGCGAAGAAGAGACTGTTCGCAGACCTGGACCGATTGTGCCCAGAAGATGTAGTGCTAGCCTCGAATACGTCAACATTCAGAATTACTGAGATCGCATCCGTAGCTCAAAAGAGAAGTAGGGTGGTGGGGACGCACTGGTGGAACCCGCCTTATCTGATGCCCTTGGTGGAGATAACCAAGGGTGCTGAAACCTCGGAGGCCACAGCCAACAAAGCGAGAGAGTTCCTTCTTGAATTAGGCAAAGCGCCGGTGATGTGCAAGGATCATCCAGGTCTTATCGGTGTGAGGCTTCACGCAGCCTTAAACACCGAGGCGGTTAGGATCCTACAGGAAGGCTTGGCCAGCGCTGAGGACATCGACACTACCGTGAGAATGTGTCTTGGTCTCAGGTGGGGGATCATAGGACCGCTTCAGACTCTAGACTTGGGGGGATTGGATGTCTTTCTTGACGCGTACGAGCATCTGCAACAAGAACTCGGTGACAGGTTTACGCCGCCCGAACTATTCAGGGAAAAAGTGGAAAAAGGCGATTTGGGCGTCAAGACGGGTAGAGGTTTCTACCAGTATACGCCCGAATCCATTGAGTCGCTCATCAGACGTAGAGACGAATATCTCGTGGAACGACTGAAGGAGATGCGCCCAGGCGGTGACCTCTGATGCGTAGGGAGTCACTCGTCGACCCTGCGTAGGTGCTCTAGTCATCAGTGAGCCATTTCTCTTCTCTTGAAGAAACCACGGTTTCTCTCTTCCAAAAGGAACTATTGAGCTACTGCTCCAGAATCGCCACAGCGCGGCACCAGCCCGCTCCAGCCTTTGATATCTTTACCGGGAAGCAAGCAACTTTGAAGCCGAAGGGTTTCGGTATCCTGTCCAAGTTAGCCATTTTTTCTATGTGGCAATACTCTTTCTTGCGACCGACATCGTGATGGGATGGCCATAGAGCGTCCTTTTCACCCTTCTTGAAATCTTCAGCCATCTTCTTGAATGGTCTGTCGAAACCGAAACCGTCGATGCCTATCACCTTCACGCCTTGATCAATGATCCACTCCGTTGCCTCCGCGCTCATCCCTGGAGAAGCATTAGGGTAGTCAGAGAACTCCCATCTCTTATCTCCTCCAGTCATTATGAGCACAATGTCGTGCGGCTTCAGCTGGTAGTTGATCTTCTTCAGCCCATTTTTGATATCATCCAACGCTATGTATTCCCCGGCTTTTCTATGTCTGACATCAATGACCACTCCGTCACCGTAGCACCATTCGAGCGGTATTTCGTCGATTGTCTTGGCAGGTTTGCCCGCCACCGTCGGCCCGTAGTGCCAAGGAGCGTCCAGATGCGTCCCGGCATGCGAGTGAATAACCATCTCCTCGACCGCCGGCCCGGTCTTGTTTGGGAAGTCGCCCGGGGAAAGACCCAGAGGGCCTCCGACGTATCGACTGCCCTCTTCGTGATCAAACCGATAGATCTTGACGGGCAAAGGCTCCCATCCAAAACTCACGATCGGAAGACTCAAGTCGATTATTGTTGTTTTTGTCAACGCAATTCAAACCTCGCGCTGCTATCAGCCCAACGGCCAATATATGGTTTGGTCCGTACTCTCGGCACCTATTCTCACCGTTGGTATGTTCGTCTGAACAAAAGGTCTGCAAGAACCAGAATTCAATTGGAAAGACGCTCGAAGAGCCAGCTGGGCCGGTCCATGCCTTAGTGTGAAATCCAATGCTTTGTTCGCGATCGAAAAGAGATCGGCGGCACACCCATTTCAGGGTGGAAGATCGACATCGTCGTTTTAGGCGTAACGGGCTACGCGCAACGAGAACAAGGACGAGATATCTATCGACGTGAACTATGGCCTACGCTTCGCCGCCTTTCCTTCCCAGATACTTTGTCTCGAATCCCGGCGGGGAAAATGCCCAGAGAACACGGAGGTCTCCCTTCCCGTTGTTTATCAGCTGGTGGGATTGCCCGGGAGGGCAATATATCGCAGTACCTTCCGCAATTTGAATGATTTCTTCGCCCACCTTGGCCTCGCCCGTTCCGCTGAGAACGTACCAAATCTCGTCCTCTGTTCCGTGGCTGTGGGGACTGCTTACGGAGCCCGGCTCGAGAATTGTCAACCCCAATGAGAGGTTCTTCGTATGATTGACCTGCGGGCATAACAAGACCTTGAGGGTTCTCTTGTACGGCGGCAGAGCCTTGAAGCCCTCAACCTGAGATTCTATGGAGTACTGCATTGCATGATCGTCGCTCTGTTCGGCTAGCCGTCATAACAGTCTTTCGGAACGGAGAACGTCCTAACGAGCGCGACGCTCCGCATCACAGGCCTGTATTCTGTATCCGAAAGGGCACTCTGGATTTGAAGCTCGGATAATACAGTCTCGACGGGAATTACGATTGGTCCTTTCTCGCCTGCCAAGCGCGCAGGACCTGTTCAAGCGGAGGGATAAAGATGTCAAGGCTCACCACACTTTCGTTTCCGACATTCTTGATTTCGTGCTCCTCATTGCCCGCGAAGTAGTAGAATGCACCGGGCTCAAGGATCTGTGTCTGGCCGGATGCAACGTATTCCGCTTTGCCCTGGAGGGAATAGCCCATTTGCAGATTGGGGTGCCTGTGAGCTGGAACTCTCGTGCCGGGGGATGCCTCAAACAGACTCACCATTACCCTTTCGTCTACGAAGAGGATCCTTCTGTTGGTTCCGGGGAAAGGAGATTCTCGATCCATTTGCTCGGGCCGGACAATCCTCAATCTTTTTCCTCCTAGAGAGCCACGGCGGCTCTGCCGAACAACTTGTTCTCGTTGATCATGATGAGAAGTCTTTCCACGTCCTCCAGTCTGGCTGTTTGAGTAACCACCGGCTTTATTCTGCCTGTCCTGACAAGGTCCATCGCGTCTAGGAACTCGTGTTTTGTTGTGTAACGAGACCCGGTTATGATGATCTCATTCATGACTAGCTGACCCGCGATTACCTCGAACTTAACGCCTGGATGTGTAGCTAGATTAACCAGTCTGCCTCCTCTTCCAAGGCTGCTTACACTGTCCATAAGCGTCTTTGAGGAGCCCACGAAATCGACAACAACATCGACACCCCTGCCGGCTGTCAGTTTCTTCACCTGTTCAGGAACATCACCACCCTTTGCGTTTATCAAAAAGTCAGCTCCGTATTCCTTCAGTCTGTTCAGTTTCTCATCGTCTGTGTCGACTGCGAAGACTCTTTCGCCGAGCAGCTTTGCAAGTTGAACTGTGTGAACTCCGACGCCTCCTGCAGCTCCGACGATCATTACTTCATCCTCGAGTGTGACTTGGGCTCTGGATCTTAGCGCGTGAACGGTCGAAGCCACAGCCGTGTTTATTGTTGTTGCTTCAACGAAGGGGATTTCTTTTGGGAGTTTGAACAGGCTGCTCTCGGGAACAGCGACGTATTCTGCGTATCCGCCGTTCCTGTGCCTGCCGATCCACCCAGCGAAGTTCACGCAGAGGTCGTTCCTCCCCGTCAGGCAGAATTTGCATTTGCCGCAAGTCACGAATAGGTACACGATTGCGCGATCGCCAACTTCGAAACCTTGTACTTGGGAGCCAACCTCGGCTACCTCCCCCGTGATCTCGTCTCCGGGGATTTTCGGAAGGAGCTTCGGATCTTTGGACATCTCTCCCATCAGGAAATTTGCGACCGTTCCTCCGACGCCGCATGCTTTGACCTTGACCAAGACATCTTGCGGTCCCAGACTCGGAATTGGCAGTTTCTCAAGCTTGAGATTGTCTCCCCACTTCTCGACCCAGTTGTGGAGGACCATTGCTTTCATTTCGCCTTTCATTTCTGTTCGCCTTGTTCTCGACTACGTGGTTTCGAGGCTATAATATTCTTGCCTTCAACTTGGAAGGCTAGTTAGCTGTCAACGCGGCGGACCGCGTTTAGGATGGCTTTCGTTGGCCAAACAAAACGGAACCGATGAGTCCCAAGATTGCAATGATGCTGATGGTTACGAATCCGATGTCATATCGTCCCAGAGTGTCAAGAATATACCCGACAATTGTCGGGGTGATGGAGGACCCGATGAAGCTGGCCATGTTGAAGACGCCGAAGACAGCGCCCGAATGTTCTCTGCTCGCGGAAAGCGATACGCGGGCGAAGACTGGTGGAACGTAGAAATTGCCTGCCCATCCGACTGCCGCCATTATGAGGAACCCCACCCACGCGGAAGGGGTGAAGATGAGTAAGATCGGAAGCGCCACACACATGACCATGGATATGATGACGACTTTTCCTCCGCCGACCTTAGGCGTGAGAACGCCCCCTGCGAAGGATGCTATGATCATCATCACCCCGAGAACCGCTATCATGAATCCGACCTCGACTAGAGAGATGTTCAAGCTGCGAGTGAGGTAGAGAGGCGCCCACGTCGTGATGCCGATGAGTACCGCTAGGCCTGTGAAGTTGATCAAGATCGAATTGAGCAAGTTCTTGCTGAATAATCCTTTGAAAGTACTCCTGGTTGAGTCGATCTTCTCTGCAGGGTTTACTGTTCTTGCTCTCCATAAAATGGCCCAGCATGAGACTGTTACTGCGAGAGTGAAGATGCCTGTGAAGATTGCGCATATCCTCCAGTTGCTCGCATCGAGAATCCACGGAATCGCGACGAAGGAAATTATGAAACCTATACCCCAACCTGTTGCGAAGATCCCCATTGCACCATCTAGGTCGCGTTCGGAAAAGGATGAAGAGAGCAGCTTTGTCGATGCAGGGAGTATGAATCCCGCACCTGCTCCTATCATCAGCCTTGAGAACAACGCCGCGCCAAAGCTGGATGACAAACCGAATCCGAGGCAGGATAATCCCATCAAGAATGTCGATAGAGCAATGACTCTGCCGCCCCCGAACTTGTCACTTAGAATTCCCGAAGGTACTTGCATGAGCGCGTAGAATATCGCGAAGATAGTCATCATTAGCCCGGATTGCGTGTACGTTAAACCTAGTACAAGGGTCACTGGACCAGCCAAGGCGGGGTAGCTTACATAGTCAAGTGAGAGAGCGACGAACGATAGAGTTGCTGACATTAGGAGGAGGCTGAGGGATCTTGGATACATGACTCTCCCGGCTCCGACGGTTAGCCGGCTTCTGTGGATTTCTGCCTTTCGCTGAGGATTCGACGCACAATCACGAGAACGACCAGTCCCAAGGCCGTGCTGGTGATCTGGGAAACGCGTGGCCTACCTTCACTTTATACAAGGCCTTGCTTCTCGTTCTTACAAGCCGAGTCGCGTGGGAGTATGGATTTCAAGACGCTTCTGGATAGTGCGGCGAGTTTTCACGGCCACCTATGCGGTGGACAAGCGATAGGTGTGAGAATGGCCTTGGCGGGGCTCCGGGAGTTGGGAATGAATGATCCTTCGAAACGGGAGAAGCTGGTGACTTTTGTCGAGGTGGAGCGATGCATCGCCGATGCGATACAGATCGTTACGGGTTGTACCGTCGGACGCCGCAACCTCAAACTCGTCAACGTGGGCAAGTTCGCGGCAACATTCGTCGACGTTTCCAACGGTAACGGTGTGAGGATTTCATCTCGGAAAGATGCGCGTGCCTCAGCTATGAGGTTCGCTGAGAGAAACGGGTGGATCACGTCACGAGAGCAGATTGAAGAGTTCTCGGAGCGTGAGAAGGAGATAATCATCAGAGCGTACTCAGAGATGCCTGAATCAGAAATGTTTGTAGCCGAGAAGGTTCGAGTTAACCTGCCTAAGAGGCAGCATCGCAGTGGCCTCAAGGAACCCGTGGTCTGCAGCGCATGTGACGAATTGATCTTTGACCGCATGGAGATCGTCAATGACAAACGTGTCTTCTGCAAATCGTGCGCGTCTGGCGCCTACTACGAAAGGCGACCGACTGATTCTTGGGCTTAGGATGAATCTCGCCATGACGATAACGGGCATCGGAATCGAGGAATGCTCCGTGACGCTGCTCGTGACGGTTGATACTCAGAAAGATCCGCATCACTACACCAGAGGGATAGAAAACCAAACTCAGAGTTTGTCTATCGTGACAAATTGAGATCGAAACCATACCCTCAGACGGGAATCTTTCACCGCGATTCACAACCTGAGCTGAGATGACAGGTGGCACCGATGCGAGCGAGCGGATGAATGTCCACCACTAAACTGCCGTGTCTCGAATCAGTAGGTTGTCCAGCGATTCTCGCGGGAACCTTGTGCGTTTCCTGAGACTTGCCCACTTCCTTCGCGCCTAGTCTGGGCTTTTCGCCTTCACTATTTCTTTCAGCGGCTTGGCCTTCGCCGTGTACCTTTCTATTGGTTCAAAGAACTCGCTCGTGTATGGCGGAAGCTGCAGTGGGATCGGGGACTTGATTAGAATGTACTCCAGCGGCTTTTGCCCGGTGTTCTTGACGGCGTGGTATCCATTGGGTGTTACGTAGATGAAGTCCCCACGCTTGATCTTCGTTTGTGAGCCGTCACAGTCCGTCCAAGTAGCCTCGCCGTCCACGATTACCCAGATCTCTTCTATGTCATGCCAGTGTCCCGGCACCTCCACGCCCGCTGGAAGGGTCTGCCAGCCTAGATACATGTGAGCTTTGAGATCTGGCATTTTCTTAGAAGCCATCCTTCCGACGAGGCCGCCGTGAAGAGTTGTCTCCTGAACGTGTTCGAAGCAGTTCACGACTACGCAAGGCTTCTTGCTCAGCTTCTCCCTTCTTACACCTAGAACGAAATCGTCTTCGCTCAAATCTATCAGCACACGAGCTCTAGTTTCATTTCTTGACTAAGGCCACAGCTCTGATCGGAGACCCCGTGGCGTTATGAAGCTTCAAGGGCAGAGCGATGAACCAGAACATGTGTTCTGGTATCTTGTCGATGTTCGCTAGGTTCTCCATGTTCAGAATCTCCCTTTCTCTGCATACTATGTGCATCGGTTGAGTCTTCACCTGCGTTACCTCGACGTAGGTATCCGTGCTTGGGGCATCCGCACCGATGTTTATCGCGCCGGAGTCTGCCAGAAATTCTGTTGCTCCACGGTCGAGCCCAGGGTAATCCCTCAAGTATTCGTAGGGCCTGTTCCACTTCTTGTACCACCCGGTGTAAATCAGAACGACGGAATCAGGCTTTATCGTCGCCCCAGTGTTCTCCAGCTGCTTCTGCACATCCTCTTTTGTTATGTAGCTACTGGGCGCCTTGTGGGAAAAATCCAACCAGACTCCGGGCGCGAAAAACCACTCCATCGGGAGTCTGTCGATCGACCTAGCGCTTGGGTCTGCGACAACATGATTGATTGAATCCACGTGTGTGGAGTTGTGGTCGCATGTGAGGAAGCCAACCACCCTGTAGCTGTAGGGGGCCTTCGTTAGTCCTGATTTCATAGTTTCTTCATGAGTCAGATGGTCCCACATCACCGTCTTCAAGTGCCCCGTAAAGACGGGGTTTCTAGGGCTTAGCTCGTGACTCAAATCCGTCAAGACATACTTCTCTCCGAAAATTTCGACTTCGGTTTGTTCCCTGAATTCGGGACAAAGGGCCTTCAAAGCCAACACAACTTGGAGGAGTTCTTCAGCTATGCGGACTTTTGGTCGATATATTCCTTTCCAACGGCCTTCGCAACTGATAGTCACCTAGAGATAGTAGAGCACACCAAGCCACTCGTAGCACGATCGGTCAGCAAGAAAATAGCCATACCGAAGAGGCCCATTCTCTGCGTCAAGAAGAAGAGAGACACGCATAGATACCGGGCTAACAATGTGATGAATCGTGCGCGCACCAAGATCCCGGCAATAGCGAAGCAACGCGCCTGCAAATGGTCGAAGAAAGAGAACCAATTCGATAGATCTGTCTGAATCGACGCCAATAGATGGATGAACTCTCCTCAGAAGATTTCATTGGACGCGATCGCCGCAGTAATCTCGATGGCGCCAAAGGCTTATTTGTCGCAGCTCTCCAGACGAAGACCATCTAGGAGAGAGGGACGACTGTGACCGAGAAGATGAACGCCCTGGTTCTCCGTGGGCCGAACAACTATAAGATAGAGAAGGTAGACGTACCAGAAGTCGGCTTGCAAGAAGCGCTTTGCAGAGTCAGGTCGATAGCTATATGCGGCACGGACCCTCACCTTATCGCAGGAGAATACCCCGGTTTCTGGCCACCAGGATATCCATTCATACCAGGTCATGAATGGGCTGGTGAGATAGTCAAAGCGGGACCGGGAGTCGCCGGCTTCAAAGTGGGCGACAAAGTATCCGCTGAATCCTCGAAGGGATGCGGATTCTGCCGAAGATGCTTGGAAGGAAGATACAACATATGCGCCAACTACGGCAGGAAAGAAACTGGGCACAAACACTACGGGTTTACCGAGAGCGGAGGATATGCCGAGTATTGTGCTATATCCATTAAGAGCGTCCACAAGCTGCCCGACAGCATTCCCTTCGACGAAGGAGCAC
>Ga0209725_1000116_pt1 | contig 47192 bp, 45 predicted proteins | sample I18A1metaG_FD_184145 | JGI IMG/M metagenome (GOLD analysis project Ga0209725, IMG submission 184145) | Lake sediment bacterial and archeal communities from Gulf of Boni, Indonesia to study Microbial Dark Matter (Phase II) - ​I18A1 metaG... | ecosystem: Environmental > Aquatic > Freshwater > Lake...
AGGTGGTAGCCACGAGAGAGGATGTGAAAAGGCTTAAGCCAGATCCTGAAGGGATTTTGCTTGCCCTAAAAAAACTGGGCGAAACTGAATTTTTTCTAGTTGGAGACTTAATTTACGACGCCCAAGCAGCAGAGAACGCTGGCGGGCTCTCAATCATAGTGAATAGGAATCCTTCAAAGGATTTGGAATTCCCTGCAGATTATGTTGTGCAGTCTCTTGCGGAGATTCCTGCTCTAATCCGAGTTAGGAAAGAAAGAAAAACGTGTTAGGTGTGGAACCGAACAAATGCGAATATGCGCATTAATCATGAAGGGAGATGTTTACGGGCGTCGCATAGTTGAAAACATCTGTCAGCGGGGATTTGCCCACTGGATTCGGTGGCTACACGAGTTCGAGCCAACAATACCCGCAGACCTCTTAGACAGTTCCGAAAAATATCTGCCAGAAAGTATGCCAGAATGCGACCTAATCCTCTCGCTTGGCTTGCCATCCGACCTGCAGTACACTTTGCCCATCATAGCCAAGAAAACGAAGACTAAGGCTGTTATAGCGCCAATCGACAATTCTAGCTGGATTCAGCCAGGACTAAGAAGACAAATAGAAAAGGAACTGGCAGAAATGGGCGTTGCATCTGTGTTTCCAAAGCCTTTCTGCTCTTTAGAAAAGATGGGCAACTCATACATAGACATGTTTGCGGAGTATTTTGGGCGACCAGAACTCGAGATAAAAGTGAAAGACAATAAGATTGAGAGTGTCCAAGTGAAGCGTGGTTCTCCGTGCGGGTCGACATGGTTCATAGCAGAGAAACTTGTCGGAGTAGAAACTTCCCAGCAGAGGATTCGAGACGAAACGGCGAAGGCGCATCACGTTTATCCATGCCTTGCAAGCATGACCATCGACCCTGAAATCGGCGACGCAATACTTCATAAATCTCAATACATAATCCGAGATGCAGTTGAGAAAGCACTTTCAAAAAATTTAAAATCAAAATCATAAACAATGAAGAGCGAGACGTAAAAATGTACAAGGCAGCAGTCATAGTGTTTCCAAGGGTTGAAGAACTCGACATCGTTGGTGTATGGCAGGTGCTCGGAACAACGGAACATCTCTCTAAGAAAACGTTCTTCCGACCATACATGGTAGGAACGGTTACAGGACGAATTAAGTGTGCTCATGGATTAACCTTGGCCGTCGATAAAGAATTGGATGATTTATCAAAATACGATGTGGTTGTGGTGCCGGGCGGTCCAGGAGTATCTGAAGCCATGAAGAATGAACCACTTTTGGCTGGAATCCGAAAGGCGTACGAAGCTGAAAAGACCGTATGCTCCGTATGCATGGGCGCTTTCATTCTAGCCGAAGCGGGAATTCTAAGGGGAAAACGAGCAACCACATATCATACCAAAATAAACGAACTCACCAAGTATGGCGTGTTTCCCGTCAAAGAACGGGTGGTAGTTGAGGGAAAGGTAGTAACTGGCGCGGGTGTTACAGCCTCCATTGATGTGGGCTTAAAAATTGTAGAAATTTTCTTGGGCTCTGAGTCTGCTAGAAGGGTCTGTGAATGGATAGAGTACCGCTCTTAAACGTGTGACCTTCCATTTTCTAGAACTAAAATTCAAAGAAAGGGGGGAGATTAGAGAGTGATGACGAACAGGAGTCGCTCAACCAATTCTTTGTAGCGGTTCCTTATCGTGACCTCGGTCACTTGGGCAATTTCAGCGATTTCCCTCTGAGTCTTCCTCTCGCCAGTAAGCACGGACGCGATGTAGCTGGCGGCTGCGGCAATGCCAGTTGGACCTCGACCAGACGTTAACTTCAGTTCCTTTGCCGTAGAGAGAATCTTGTGGGCGATGTCCTCAACTTTGCCTTGCATAGTGAGCTGATTCGAAAACTTAGTCACGTATTGACTTGGCTTTAACGGTGGAATGAAGTAGTCGAGCTCTTTAATTAAGAACCGATAACTGCGTCCAACCTCTTTTTTGTGAATGTTCGATGCTTGGGCGATTTCTTCGAGGGTTCTGGCGAGTCCACACTGCCTGCAAGCCACGTATATTGCGGCAGCGGTCACGCCTTGGATAGACCTGCCTCGAATAAGGCGTTCTTTCACAGCTTTCCGATAGATGACGGAGGCAGTTTCCAAGATATTCTTGGGCAGATTCAGACCGTTCGCAATCTTGGAAATTTCAGAGAGGGCGAAGGCGAGGTTCCGCTCAGTAGCGTCCGAGACCCGTATGCGCCTTTGCCATTTCCGAAGCCTATAAATCTGAGCCTTCTGGCCTGGACTGAGCCTTTTTCCATATATGTCGCGGTCATGCCAGTCAATCATAGTGGAAAGCCCTTTATCGTGAATGGTGAACGTCAGGGGGGCACCAACTCGGGTTCTTTTGGCCCGTTGTTCATCATCGAAGGCGCGCCATTCTGGACCCCTGTCTGTAAGCTTCGTGGCGATGACGAATCCGCACTGCATACATACGATTTCAGCGCATTCGTAATCTCGCATGAGTCGGGTGCTTCCGCATTCGGGACACTGCTGAACTCTTATAGGCTGTGCGGGTATAGGACCAGCAGCCGAAATTTCTTCCTCTTCACTCATCTTCTTTTCTCCCGTTTAGGTTTCGAGGATGAGGGGACAACATAAAGAATATGGTTGACAAGATTTTGCGGCTCCTTCACGTTTGGTTTTATCGCCACGTATGGAGATGATGTTGGTCCAAATATGTCAGAAACCATCCCAACGGATTGGAGGTTTTCGTTTACAACCTTGTCGCCGATTCGCGGAAGGTTCTCCGACCTAAGAATCATGTTCCGACCGGAGCTTATGTGGAGAACTCGGCCTAATCTCTGCAAACTTTCATTTTCCCCTCACAAAAGGCAAACAGACTTTCAAACTGAAGCGCTTTATTTAAACCTTTCCTCAGAAACGCTCATTCTCACCCATCATCTGAGCCTTTTGCGGGCGTTTTCAGCCGTTTCCAAGCCAATGAAGGCTATTGAATGCTTCTTTTTTGGTCACGGGTTTGTAAATAAGATTTGGGAGGCTTCAGTTTGCAACCTTGGGCATTTCAAAATCGCTTAAATCTCACATAGAGACTATGTGTACACATCCTAAACCTTACAACTGCTTGGACGGTGCCTACGGATGCGGAAGCAAGACAGAATCATTTTGTGGCCACTCTACTTTGACTCCACCAAGACTAGGCTTGAAGGAAGAAGGACTCCAAAAAACATGGCTGTACCGACGCCTAGACTGGATGAGGTTCGAAGGGCGGTTGAGCGAACGGGTGTTCGACCCGAAATCGTTCCAAACGCCGCTCATCCAAGCACTTGGTGGCAAAAAACAGGCTTCATCGTCGTTCCAAAGAAAGATACTAAGGCTCAGATTATTCGAAAGGTTGCTAAAGAACTCCAGAAACTTCGCACCCAAACCTAACGCAACGCTACGCGGCCTTTTTAGGAATGATGACCGCGTTTGCAACGCCGTCTTGTCCAGGTCGAGAGGTCAAGCGAGCCGTCCCTAATGGGGTCTCGACAATCGTCCCCTTGGTGATGACGCCTCGGCGGTCATAGTCCACGTTAGCGGGATTCTTCACCACGCGAAGAATTTCGACCCTTTCGGTTTTTCCAGTCGTTGGGTTGGAAACGTTTACGTGGGTTGCACTTAACAGCCGAATTTTTATGTTTCCTCCACGTCTACGACTCAACTTCTTTCTATCTTCAGCCAGTGTTGTTTCTGTTGGGAAAGAGCCCTTCTCGAATCTTCTTTTCGTTCGGTATGGTCGTTTTGTGCCTCCTGACATCTTTTTCTTGTGTAGGTCTCCATGCCAAACTGACAAGCTTGGGTCTCCTTTTGCGTATCTGATGAGGCTACAAGAATAAAAGCGTTATCCAACAGTTATGACGACTGAATAAATTAAAAAGTAGGGGTTGCTTTTTTCTTTTAGAGTGAACCAAGTTGGCTAAGGTCTCAAAAATCCGCAAAAGAGACGGGCAAATTGTAGATTTCGATTCTGGAAGAATCAAAAATGCCATTCACAAGGCTTTCATTGCTGTTGAGCTAAAGAACGGGGAGAGAGCTGAAAGCATAACCAGAGAAGTAGTCCGACTTATAGAGGAGAAGTTTAAGGAAAGAATTCCCTCGGTTGAAGATGTCCAAGATTTTGTTGTACAGGTTTTAGAGGAAAGAGGATACGAAAAAGTTGCGTTGGAGTATCGAGCTTTTAGGAAGAAGAAAGAGGAAATAAGAGAATTAAGGGAAAAACTCGGGATAGAAGAGCCAAAATTAACAGTCAACGCCCTCGAAGTCTTAAGCAAAAGATATCTCTTGAAAGATGAGACTGAAAGAATCGTAGAAAACCCAGCAGAGATGTTAGGGAGAGTTGCAAAAGCCGTAGCTAGAGTTGACACAAATTATGGTCAAGAATCGAAAGAAGGCGAAAAAATTTTTTATGGGATGATGGCTAGGCTTGAATTTATTCCCAATTCTCCGACGCTTTTCAACGCTGGAACAGATCTAGGTCAATTGTCCGCATGTTTCGTTTTGCCTGTTGAGGACTCTTTAGAAGGCATTTTTGGCGCGGTGAGAAATATGGCTTTGATCGAGAAAACTGGCGGCGGAGTGGGCTTTGATTTTTCTAGATTAAGACCTAAAGGAGACATTGTCATGTCGACTAAGGGGGTGGCGTCGGGTCCTGTTAGTTTTATGCGTGTTTTTGATACAGCCACTGAGGTCATAAAGGCTGGGGGGAAAAGAAGGGGCGCCATGATGGGAATTTTGAGGGTTGACCATCCAGACATTCTGGAATTCATAACTTCTAAACAAAAATCTGGGTTTCTTTCGAATTTTAACATCTCAGTGGCTGTGACTGATGATTTTATGAAGGCGCTTGAGAAAGATGGCGGATACTGGTTGGTTAACCCTCGAAATAAAGAGAGGATGAGAGAGCTTAAAGCCAAAAATGTGTGGGGTTTAATGGCAAAATCCGCTTGGGCTAGCGGAGATCCAGGAGTCATCTTCATTGATGAAGTTAATAGGCATAACCCAACTCCAGAAGTTGGAAGGATAGAGGCAACTAACCCTTGCGGTGAACAGCCGTTACTTCCTTACGAGTCTTGCAATCTAGGTTCAATAAATCTTTCAAGGATTGTTGAAGACGGAAAAATATCTTGGGAAAAATTGAGAGAAACCGTGAGAAACGCTGTTCACTTTCTTGACAATGTTATAGACGCAAACAAGTATCGTTTGAAGGAAATAGAGAAGATTACTTTGGCTAACAGAAAGATCGGTTTGGGTGTTATGGGCTTTGCGGACATGCTCATAAAACTTGGGGTTCCCTACAACTCTGAAAAGGCTTTGGAACTGGCTGAGAAGTTAATGAAGTTTATTGATGAAGAGGCGCATAAAAAATCTGAGGAAATAGGCGAAGAAAGAGGCTCGTTCCCAAACTTTGAGAAAAGTATCTGGAAGGATAAGTATAGCGCCATGAGGAATGCTACTGTAACGACTATTGCGCCGACGGGGAGCATAAGCATAATAGCTGGTTGCTCAAGCGGAATTGAGCCCATGTTCGCGATCTCCTTCATGAGAAACGTCTTAAGTGGAACAAGACTTTTTGAAACTAACCCATTGTTCGAGACAATGGCGAAAGAGAGAGGGTTCTACAGCGCCAAACTTCTCGAAGAAATAGCAAAAACGGGTTCGGCTCAGAAGATTGAAGGCGTTCCAGAAGACGTTAAGAGGCTTTTTGTTACAGCCCTAGATATTCCGCCCGAATGGCACGTTAAAATGCAAGCTGTCTTCCAGAAGCACACAGACAACGCCGTGTCAAAAACCGTTAATCTGCCATCAGACGCGAGCGTTGAAGATGTTAGAAAAGTTTACGAGTTGGCTTGGAAGCTAAAATGTAAAGGCGTGACGGTTTTCAGGTATGGGAGCAAGCCAGAACAAGTCTTGTACATAGGAGAAATAAAAACGGACGAGAAGCAGTTTGTGGTTGCGGATTCAGAGTATGCAGGCGGTTGCCCAACCAAAACATGCCCATTCCCAGACTGACGACCACATACGCATTCAGAGTAACATTACGTTGTCGTCAAGACCTCTTTAATTTTACTCAATTCTTGAACCTGTTTTTTACACCATTCTATTTCACTTTGTATCTCTTGAATGGCGAGCTCTTTTATCCATTCAACCCTCGTAAGTTTGATTAATTTATCTCTATCTTCTTGATATTGAATGTTAAGAAGGCGATCTCTAATCGACCCCGAGATCGTTTCTTTGACAATCTCATCAATGGTGCGCAATCTGCCGCTTACTATATCAGATGCCATGTTTCGAACGATAGAATACCCCCATCCTTTGGCTTCATCTGCTTTGTCGGTTAGCATTTCTTGTAACCGACTGGAGTTTTGAGTAACTATCTCAATTAATTTGTTTTCGTCCTCTTTGTGAGTATAATACACGAGTGTCCCAAATAGCGTCGGCGCGTATATTCTCTCGCCTCGTGTTCCACTTTCGCTTAATTTCTCGACAAGACGTTTTTCTTCAAGTTTCTTTAGCGTTCGTAATACGGTGGGATAATGTTTCAACGCCGATGCTTTCCATAAGCTGTAGGCATTACCGCCTTTTACTGTTATGGCAGTGTCTAGAATTTCGGCTTCGGCTTTACTTAACCTACTGTATTTAGGAGCCGTATATCTAAATATTTCTTTTATAAGACTACTTTTTTGCATATATGCCACACTCTATCAAAAGAATACACACAAAATGCATATATATGCCTTTCCGTAAACATTGTTAGAATAAGAAAAGCATCGGTAAAGGTGAGGCTGAGTAGACACCGATTCTCGTCACGCCGGACGTTGGATCGGCTATGATGCTCAACCTTGCCGCCGAGAGTTGTTTCTTATGAAGTATCAATCAACTATTTGATCCTTTCTGTAGATGTGGAGCCTTTACTTTTGGTTGTGTGCCAAGAAGTTTCTTTTGTTGTTAAATGGAAGATTTTCTGCTTAGAATATTTATTGGGTTGGCATTTGGGTTTCTTTGGTTTCTGGCTTGGCAAACTCCTCAAATATAGTCTTAAGCTGACGTTTCATGGTTCGCGAATCATGACTTAAGCCGAAGTAATCGGCGAAAAATTCTGTTGTCTCAATCATCTTTGTTCTTCCAGCCCTCTCTCGAACGATCAGTCCTAGTTCTTCCAACTGCCTAATGTGCTCGTATGCGTGTTCGCCCCGCACATCAATCACTTGGGGCTGTGGCACAGGCTGCCGATAAGCGATGTAAGACAAAGTCTTCAACGGACCCTTAGATAAGAGAGGTCTCATCGCCAATCGCTGAACATGAGGCGTATACTCCTTCTTCAGTTGCAGAACGAATCGTTCGTCCTCCAACTCTAACAGTTCTAGGGCGGTTTCACGGCTCTGATAATCCTTCATTAAAGCTCGGGCGAGTTCCTGAACCCTCTTCTTAGAGTGAGTTTTGAGAACCGACCCCAACGTTTTTAGGTCAAGTGGGCGACCAGCCACATAGAGCGCAGCCTCTATTAGGGCCAAGTCCCGACTCGATTTTTCCTGCTTAGCCAGTTCAGGCTGCTCCGTCTCTTCCAATACCCTTAGCCTCTTTAAGAGTTATGTAGATGTCGCCAAAATCTTCATACTGCCACAAACTGACCCTATCCGTTTGCGCAAGAAAAAGAAGCGTGATGAACCACTTAATCGCCTCCAGCCTTCCCAGTCCAACTATAACTTTAGAAAACGTGACCAGTCCCAGCGTGCTGGCATTTTGAAGAAGAAGACCATACAAGTCTTCCATCTGCTTCTCAATTTCCATCAGATAGAGGTCGACTGGAGGAAGAATATCTGAGGGCGGTGGCAGAATAGGCTCTGAACGAGGCTGTAGAGCGAACAGGCGCTCGCCCTTCAGCACCTCGTCCAACACGTTTAGCAGATGCTGAAGCGTAGTTGACATCAACTCATAACGAAGAGGAAGAAATAAAGGCGGCGGAAGAAAATCAGGCGGAAGCTTCGGAGGAGGCGGAGGCTCTTCCAACTCCAGCAGAAGCTTCGACTTCAACAGATATATGGTGGCTGATGAGTCAAGCGCCACACCCGACGCCCTAAAATCGACTTCCCCACGTTTCTCCATCTCCTCTAGGAAAGAAGTAAGCAGAAAAGCGATGTTAACATCCCAAGGCAAAATCTTCTCCAACTTGTGAAGTTCGAAGAGGATGTTCCACGGAGGCTGAAAATAGAAAGGCTTCTCAACCGAAGACGCCATTTAGGCAGTAGCCCCCTTAAACGTGGCAGAAACCACGTTGGAAACGCCGTCACGCTCATAAACGCCGTAAATCTTTTCGGCTTTACTCACCATCTCAGGCTTCAACGTAATGACCAGAAACTGAGATTTCCCCGACTCCTCAATCAACAGTTCACCAAGCTTGCTAACGTGAAAAGCGTCCAGATGCGCGTCCACCTCGTCGAAAAGGTAGAAGGCAGCAGGCGTGAAGCCCTGCAAAGCAAATATCAGCGCAACCGCAGACACGGATCTTTCCCCGCTGCTGGCGCCGCTCACAAGGATTGGAGGCTTGCCAGGAAATTGGACAACCATGTCTATTCCGCCAGCAAACGGCTCCTCAGGATTTTCTAGTTTCAGTGAAGCCTCTCCACCGCCCGTAAGTTTGGAGAAGTACTTACCGATTTTGGAGTTTATTTGGTTGAAGGCTTCCATGAAAATCTTACGTTTTTTCTGTTCAATCTCTTCCATGAAAGAGAGAATCGCCTGCTTCTCTTGTTCTAGTTCGTTCATGCGTACGGACAGTTCCTTGTATCGTGAAACCTGCTCCGCATAATGCGCTAACGCCAGTTGGTTGACCGCGCCTAATCTTTCTAGTTCGAACCGCATGAGTTTAAGTGAAGATTCTGCCATTTGGAGTTGTTCTGGCGAAACCTCCATGGTTTCTTCGTAGCCGAGTTCGCTCAGTCGGAGGCGATGCTGGTCCAGCTGTAACTGGTGCGTTTGAAGAGTTAACTGAAGCTTGTTGAATAGTTGTTCAGCGTGTTCGCATTCGGCATCTATTCGGTGCAATTTCTTGTCAATGTCATCAATTTGGGTCGTAAACTTCTTCGACTCTTCTCTTGCGGTCAAAACAGTTCGAGACAATTCTTCCTTAGACTTTTCAAGCGTTACGAGTTCTTTCTCGATTGCTTCTTTCTGCTGGAGTGCCTCTCCAACCTCCCTCTCCACAACCGTGAGCTGCTGCCTAACCTTTCTCAGCTGGACAACGATGTTGTCTGAGCCCACTTTGAGCACGTTTTTCAGCTTAGACTCGAGCATCGAAAGTTCAGTTTCGGTGGTGCCCAGCCTCTGCCGCAGCTCTATAATTTCTTCTCCTAACTTTTCTCGCTGAACTTCCATCTCCTGGATATGAGACGGGTCTACACTTCGACGTAAAACAGCCATTTCTTGGCGCAGTTTTCGTGTTTCTTTTTGGATGGCGTCACGTTGTGCCTTCTGCACTACAGCATTTGTCTTCTCTTTTTCCAGACGCCCCTGAACCGCCTGCATGTGTTTCTCGATGCGATGGACATTTCGCTTGGTCTGCTTGATGCTCCTGCCTATTCGTGCAAGTTCGCCTTCAAGGGTGGATGTTGCCTCAGTTAGTCGAGCCATCTCCATGCGAGTTTCGTCGATCTCCTCCTCAAAGCTGGTCACGTCAGTTCCTCTGCGAGTCAAATGCTCTTGCAGGGCTTTTACTGCCTGCTCTAAGCTTTGAATAGCGGACTCGCTTGGAATGATTGCACTAAAGTCGATGGGAGCCCGATAATAACCGCTTTCTATTCCTCCACCCGCCTCATAAAGGTCTCCGTTAACCGTGACAGTTCGGTGACCCTCACGAGAAGCCATTATGGCTGTCTTGTCGTCTCGCGTCACTAACGTATCTCCAAAAACAAAATTTAGGGCAGGTTCAAACTGCCTTTCACACTTAACAAACGCAGACGCCACACCAGATATGCCCTCAAACTTTGGAAGTCCAACAGACTTCATGTTAGGCAATTCTTGAACGGGAATGATTTTTATTCTGCCGAGTTTTAGGCGTTTTAGCGTTTCGCTACACGTGAAGGCTGTGTTGAAGTCTCTGACCACGAGGGATTCAAGCCAACCCGCTGCCGCAGCCTCTATGGCTCGCCTATAACCATCATCTACTTTGATCAGGTTTCGGAGTCGCCCGTAGACGCCTGAGATTACGCCGAGTTCTCCGAGTTCCTCAATGTTTCTCAGCGCCTTTTCTTCTTCTGCAACCTTTTCAGCTAGTTCTCTTTGGGTGGCAAATTCTACAACTGCTTCCCTAGCGGATTCAGCGATTTTTCCAGCTTCAGCGACTTCTTTTATTATCGATTCTTTTTGGGTAATTCTCCGAGTCAGTGTCTCTTCAAGCCCCTTGAACCTTTTTATCTGTTCCTTGCGTACGCCTTTGAGGTCGAGAAAAGATTTTTTAAGCTCTTCAAAGGTTGAGGCGAACCTTTCCTTTCGCGTGTTAAGGTCTTCGAGTCTGTGAGATAGGGCTTTTATCGTTGTTTGACTTCGAGCGTAGTCGCTTCGCAAACTAACGAGGTCTTGATAAAGTTTGTCAAGCTGTTTTTCGGATTCGCGGACTTTTTTGCTATTTTCGCCCAAGTTCGCCCATAGCTGAGTAGCCTCATTCGCAACTTCATCGTGCTGAGACTGTTTGAGGGCGATTTCCTTCGACAGGCGGTCATGTTCCCGTTTTAGTTGCTGAACTCTCTGACGATTTTCAGCAATCTCGTTTTGAATGACTTTCAGGTTTTGAACGTTGTTTTCTCTTACTTTGCGTAGTCCTTCGATGCTTGTTGTTCCTGCCCCTATTTTTGTTGTTAGTTCGGTTAGTTTTGATTTGAGTTCGCCGATTTGAATCTGAACCTCAAGAACTCGTGTGCTTCCTTCTTCAACCGCTTCCGAGCTGAGTTTTCTCCATTCTGTTTCAACTTCGTGGCGTCTCGACCGAAGCTGTTCTCTTAGTTGTCTCAGTTTTTCGACGTTGTCTTGGGCTTCTCTAAGTTTTGATGAGAGGTCTTCGATTTTCGTTTTTGCTTCTGAGATTTCGTGGAGGATTTTTATGGCTTCGAACCGTTTTATTTCGTTTTGGACGTATGTCCAGCGGAGCAGTTGGTTTCGTTCTCTTTCTAGGTCGTCTAGGCGTTTCTGGACTTCGTCGATTCTGCCCATGGCTGTGCGTATAGATATTTCAGCAGTTCGAAGCTTCTCCTCTGCCTCAGCCTTTTCCGCATCATACTGGGATATGCCAACAAGGTCTTCAATGATTTTTCTTCGGTCGTGAGGAGAAATCTCGGCGATGCGGTTAATCGTGCCCTGCACAACAACGTTGTGTCCAGTTGGGCTGATTCCAGCCATAGACAGGATATCTTGGACGTGAGTTCTCGAAATTCTTCTTCCATTTAGGCGATAAACGCTTTGTCCGTTTCTATAAACTTCGCGGGAAACGGTTACAGTTGTGGTTTCGACGGGCATACGACTGTCAGAGTTGTCGAATTGAATAACAACCTTTGCGGCTTTGGCCTTTTCCATTCCCGCATCTGGCGAGCCATGAAATATGAGTTTAGCAAAGTTTTCGGCTCGTAGTCGTCTGGCACTTAGTTCGCCTAAGCCGAATAAGACGGCGTCTACGATGTTTGTTTTTCCGCTTCCGTTGGGTCCTGTCAAAACCGTGAAGCCTTTATCTAGCGTGATGGTGGCTGGTCTGGGTCCGAAGGATTTGAAGCCCTTCAGCTCTATTTTCTTGATGTGCGGCATTTTTCTGGGCTATCCCTTACGGTTTCTGCTTAGCGGAATTTAATCTAACTATTTTCCCTTCTTTCTATAAAATTGTTCTGTAAATAAAATATTCGCTGAAAATGGGTTTTAACTATTGCGTAATCAGAACTTCCAGCGTTTTTCACCGTTTTCTTGAAGCCCGAAGTTTTTCAGCTATTTTTTTGACAAAGGTTTTGATATTTTCGTCACTTCCATAGACCAGCATATATCCGTTCTTTTGCATTTTGCGCGACAGTTTGTTCTCTTTAGCCAATAATTCTAACTCTGCTCGAGGTGTTTGATCGAATATTTCAACTCGTATCCAGCGTTTGCCTCGTGGAAGCCCTGGAACAAACTTTGGGGCAGCCTCCTTTTCTTCGCTCACTGTCCTTCTAGCCTCGTCAAGCTTTCTTGTCCATTGTTCAACGTAGTCGGTTCCAAACTTTTCCTGGGCGGCGAAAACGGCGTAGAATTCGACGCTTTCTAGGTAGGTTTCGATTCTTGGGATGTTTTCGATGTGGGTGGGATCAGCCTTTAAGACTTGTATCATGGTTTTGGCAGAACGCAAGTCATTCATTATGTCAGCTGGGATGGTTTCGCCCTTTTTACGCAACTCGGTGATTAGGTCGGCTAACGCCTTCCACACCTCTTCATAGCCCATTTCCCTATTTCTCCCAGAGGATTTTCAGAGAATAAAGGATAAACGTGCATACTTTAAGTTTCGGATGCTCCTTCCTAAACCTCAATGTCTCGTTAAGGATGATGCTTAAGGAGCCCTGCTGAAGGCTGACGGCATATTTTGATCTTATTAGGGTCATATAGAAGAGGGTCTAGAACCGTGTGCGTGTGCCTACACAACTCCTCCTGAACGAATAATAGATACGAAAAGGTTTTTACAACTATTGGCGATGTCCCCGCGAACTCTCCTCTTTTTCTATACTTTGAACGAACCAAGCTTAGGTTTTGGCTTTCATTTCCAGTAGGGTTCGCCCTCGAATGGGTAGAATAGCATAAAGCTTTTCCAGTCTGGGTCTGGTCCTAAGTCTCTGAGGGCTTGTATAACCGCTTCTCTGACGGTGAGTTTTCGGATGAGTAAGTATTGAAGAAAATTAGCTGTTGTCGCGTCTGTGTGACCAGCTGATACTAGTCCGTTCCAGCCTATGCAGACTTTCGCTCCATTCTCAATGAAGGCTTCAGCTGTTTTATTATACTTTAATCCGTCGCATCCCATCATTATGATTATTGCGTTGTTGAATCCTTTCATATGATTTTTAATGAAGCTGGGCGTTATTCCAAAATATTTTGCAGACCCCTCATAGTATGTTGCAATTACAACTTCATCATTCTGCTGCTCTAAGAGATGACTTGAATTGCTATACAACTCGGACGTGAAAAGATTCACCATTTCTGTTTCATTACCACCCTCAAAAAGTGGAGCTGAATGAACCCTCAAAATTATAATTTTATATCCATGTGTTGTTAGGTTCTTGTAAAATTCCACATCGACTTCTTCGCCTGGGTAGTAGTCTACCTTATATCCTGCTTGTTCTAGGATGTTTGTGGCTGTTTCTATGAAAGTTTGGTTTCGCGTCGTTAGATTTAGGCTTAACTGGTCTACTATGGCTGCTTTAGGCTCTGAGGTGGAGCCGTCTGTTGGAGTTGGTGATGGTTGGCTCAGCATTGAATTAATGAGGAAGCCAGAAATGGAGACTACTGCGATAAGAAGAACGGCAACTGCGACACCGAAGGCTATGCGTGCTTCCCTCTTCTTTTCCTCACGAATCTTGTGTTTCATTCCATGAGGCTTCTGTTTCTTTTTTTCCTTCACGTAACAACACCAGTAACCACATTATTCGAACCGTATGTGACAAATAAAAATGAGGGAATCGGGGGATTTATCCCTTATTCCTCTGAACAAGAGCCTTTACTAACCAACGTTTTCTACACTACCAAACGACAAGGTGGAGAAGTTGGGCCTCTCAGGCAGGGCATAAGTTGTATTTTCGTGTGAAATTTCGTCCCATAATCTTTTTCAAAAAGGAGCATTCAATTCTTTTTTTCCTTGTCTTGATCAAATTCTGGAAATACGAATACACTGCCACTTATGAACCTGGCTTTCTCTGAGCAAAGAAAGGCAATAAGTTCAGCTATGTCATGGGATACTGGCTTTTCCCTCTTTCGCCACGTTTCTCCATCTTTGACCGCATCGATTGCCTCTTTGAGTGTCATATCCGCAATGGGCCCCGGCTCTATAGCGTTAATCGTTATCCCATTCTTAAGCTCCTTTTTTGCCCAGGCTCGCACCATCCATGTCCGAGCGGCCTTTCCCAACACATAATCCTCAGCTAAACCACCACTCCAATTCAAAGCGCCCTCCATGCTTATGTTGATGATCCTTCCCCATTTCCTTTCTCGCATCTCAGGTAACACAGATTTGATACAATAGAATGCGCCGTCGATTTCCGCCTGCAAGACAGAACGCCAATGATACGGCTCGATGTCTGTAATATCCTGTATCAACCATTCACCACCAGCGTTATTCACCAAGATGTCAATTGCCCCGAACCTCTCTATCCCAGCGTCTACCATCGCTTTGACCTGATCTGGCTCACGAGTATCCGCTGGAAACACCGATGCTTCTCCTCCTAACTCCTTGACCACTTTCGCAATTTTCTTAGCATTCTTCTCGGCATCCTTAAGGGCCCGACCAGTTCGATGGTAGGTTCCATAGTTGAGAATGATGTTCGATCCCTCTGACGCCAATCGGAATGCTGTGCTTCTGCCCATTCCACTACCAGTACTGCCCGTTATGAGCGCGGTCCTCCCTCTCAGCGCCATACAAACCCCTGTCATCCTTTAGTAATCAGGAAAATATAGCTGTTTAGAAAGGAAAAACGGTTGATTTTAGTCAAAATTGTGGAGCAGAAGCATACGAAAAGGTTTTTAGTTGCGTTCTCAACACAAGACAAGCAAAACAAGTTTTCAAGCGTGAGGTGAAAGAATTTGGTATTTCCGCCCGGCGGATACGACCGCGCAATAACCGTGTTTTCCCCAGACGGGCGTCTCTTTCAGGTTGAATACGCTGTAGAAACAGTCAACCGAGGAGCAACAATATTAGGGTTGATATGCTCTGAGGGAGTCGTCCTCGCAGCTGAGGAAACGATAGAAACGAAATTAGAAGACCCCAACTTTTCATGGAAACTATATGAAGTAGACGCGCATATTGGAGCGGCAATCGTCGGATTAAGCTCCGACGCCCGCATCCTAATCGACCAAGCCAGAATATATGCCCAAAGCAACAGGCTAACATACGACGAACCTATCGATGTGGAAGTTGTCACAAAGCGAGTTGGAGACCTAAAACAACTATACACACAACACGCCGGCGTAAGGCCTTTCGGCGTGTCCATCATATTCGGCGGTGTAGACAAGATGGGAAACCGCCTATTCGCAACCCACCCAAGCGGCTCATACAGAGGCTACAAGGCTGTAGCGGTGGGGGTTGGCAAAGACACCGTAGTCGAAATTCTGAAAACAGACTACAAAGAAGACATGAAAATGGACGAAGCCATCAAACTCGCCATAAAAAGCCTCGCTAAAGCCCTCGAAGCCAGAGGACAGCCACCAAGGGTCAAAATAGCCATAATCCCAATCGAAACAAAGATGCTTAAAATGCTCACCGATGAAGAAATCGAAAAATATCAAAGGGGTCTTGAGGGCAGTGGAAGCTAATGAGCGAGCGGTACACGGTCGCGCGTCTAACACGCGACGGAGAACACTTCGAAATCCTTGTAAAGCCTGAAAACGCCCTCGCATACCGCCTCGGGAAAATCACGTCAATCTCCGAAGCGTTAGTAACCGACACAATCTTCACCGAGGCTAGCAAGGGAACACGGGCGTCAGAAGAAAAACTGCATAAGGCTTTTGGAACATTAGACTCCATAAAAATAGCCGAGACTATTCTAAAGAGGGGCATGCTACAGCTAACAACCGACCAACGGAGACAAATGACAGAGGACAGAAGAAAACAAATAATAGCCTTCATATCCCGCCAATGTATCGACCCAAAAACAAACCTGCCACATCCGCCACTACGCATAGAACAAGCCATGGAACAAATTCATTATCCAATTGACCCATTCAAAGAAACCGAAGAACAGGCAAAAGAAATCATAAAGCTGCTACGCCCAATTCTTCCCCTAAAAATGGAACAAATCTCTGTTTCAGTTCGGATACCGCCAGAATACGTGGGCAGGGTCTACGGAACCGTTAAAGGGTTTGGCACAATAAAACGTGAGGAATACAGGTCTGACGGGTCACTACTCGCAGTCGTGGAACTGCCCGCAGGCCTATACGGCCCGTTTCTGGAAAAACTCGGAGAATTGACGAAAGGAAATGTCGAAGCTAAAATGATTTAAAATAAAATTCAAGTTTGAGGTAATAAAATTGCCAACATTCTATGAAAAAAGACAACTTGTAACACCAGGCGACATACTCGCCGAAGGTGAATACTTGACTGGAGAAAACACATTCAAAGAGGGCAACAAAATTTACGCCACACGAGTCGGACTTGTGGACTACGAAGACCGAAAAGTCCACGTCGTCGCTCTCAAGGCTTTCTACATACCCTCCGTAGGAGACACAGTCATCGGAAGAGTAGTTGAGGTAACACTAGGCGGCTGGATAGTAGACATTAGAGCTCCGTATCAAGCGATGCTTCGAGCATCAGAAGCCCTCGGTCGATCATTTAAACCGCAGAAAAACGATTTGCCCTCCATCTTTGACGTAGGCGACCTTCTCATAGCCAAGATAGTTTCCTACGACCGCACAACCAACCCCCTGTTAACTATTCAAGAACCAGGACTTGGAAAAATATCGCGGGGACAAATCGTCGAGATCACCCCAACAAAAATTCCACGAGTCATCGGAAGAAAAGGCTCGATGATAGGCGTAATAAAACAAGAAACCGGATGTTACATCACGGTTGGCCAAAACGGAATGATTCTCATCAGCGGCAAAACCCCAGAAGATGAGCAACTCGCCACTATGGCAATTCGCAAAATCGAAAAAGAAGCCCACACAAGTGGGTTAACAGACCGCGTAAGCGAAATGTTACGAAAAGAAAAAGGAGGTACAGAAAATGTCGCAAAAGAATCCTGAAAAATTAATTGATAAAAACGGTATTAGAATGGACGGAAGAAAGCTAGATGAGGTTAGACCCCCAAAGATTGAGGTTGGCGTTCTTGGAAACGCCGACGGCTCAGCTTATATTGAGCAAGGAAAGAACAAGATTCTTGCAGCGGTATACGGCCCAAAAGAGCTTCATCCGAAGCATTTAGCTTTTCCAGACCGTGCCTTGCTCCATTGCAGATACCATATGGCGCCGTTCTCAGTCGAGGAGAGGAAGTCACCCATACCGTCGAGAAGAGAAATAGAGCTCTCAAAGGTCATTCGAGAAGCCCTTGAACCCTCTGTGTTCGTTGAGTATTACCCGCGAACATCCGTAGATATCTTCATTGAAGTTCTACAAGCTGACGGCGGAACACGATGCGCAGGCATTACTGTCGCTTCTCTTGCGCTCGCAGACGCTGGAATCCCCATGCGAGACTTGGTTGCAGCGTGTGCTGCTGGAAAAGTCGAAGGAAAACTAGTGTTAGACTTAACTGATACTGAAGACAAGGCTGGCGAAGCAGACTTACCTATAGCGTTGATGCCCAACCTAAACGCCATAACCCTGCTTCAGATGGACGGACAACTAACACCCGACGAGTTTGAACAGGCTGTAAACCTTGCTCTGAACGGCTGCAAGCAAGTATATGCACTTCAAAAAGAAACTCTAAAGACAAAATATGTCACTGTTAAAGAGGAGGGAGAGGAATAATGACATCAACTATGGTTGCACGTGTAGAGCGAAAGCGAATTGCTCAACTGGTTTCTCACGGAAAAAGACTGGATGGACGAGGGCCAACTGACTATCGTGAACTCCAGCTTGAAGTCGGAGTTATTGAACGTGCTGAAGGCTCAGCTCGGGTGCGTTTAGGCAAAAGTGAGGTGATGGTTGGGATAAAAATTGAGACTGGCGAGCCGTTTTCTGATGTGCCTAATGAAGGCGTCCTCACAGTCAACGCTGAACTAGTGCCTCTAGCATCGCCTACGTTTGAGCCTGGTCCACCCAATGAGGATTCAATAGAACTCGCAAGAATCGTTGATAGGGGAATACGAGAGTCTAAGGCTATTGACTTACCAAAACTCTGTGTTGTTCCCAGAAAGAAGGTCTTCGTGGTGTTTGTGGACATTTACGTTCTTAATCATGACGGAAACCTCATAGATGCTTCGGCTATCGCGTCACTGGCTGCCCTAATTAATACGAAAATGTTTAATTACGAAGTAGAAGAAGGTGAAATCAAGAAAAAACCAGGCTACACGCAGCTTCCAATAAAAAATCATCCGATTGCGGTCACTTTTGCCAAAATCGACGGCACACTCATCACTGACCCTTGGCTTGAAGAGGAACACGTCATGGATGCCCGCCTCACCATGACTACTGGCAAAGACGGAAAGATTTGTGCCATACAAAAAGGCGGATACGGCTACTTCACTGTACAGCAAATCCTTGAAGCCGCGAAAATAGCCAAAGAAAAGGGTGAAGAACTGCGAAAGCTCGTGGTGAAAGGCTAATGGAAGGTCGAAAGCGAACGAAAAAGGCCGGTTCAACAAGGGGGCTTGGAGCCCGCTATGGTGCAACCGTGAGAAAACGATACATCAAAGTGCTTTCAGGGGTGGAGAAGGCTCACAAATGTCCTCAGTGTGGCTCTGAGTCAGTCCGACGAAGAAGCGTGGGTGTTTGGGAATGCAGAAAATGTGGCCTCACATTTACTGGCGGTGCCTACACTCCTGTGACTAAGCTTGGCGTCGTAGCAAGACGCGCGGCAAAAGGCTTGCCTCTTCCAGAAGTTTCTGAGGCTCCTATGGAAGAGGAGAAAGAGTGATACTATTAACAACTTCGCGAAGACCCACACAATTAATGAGAACTTTTTGTCGCGACCTTGCCCGTTCCATACCCAACGTTGTCCGAATTAATCGAGGAAAACTTAGCCTAGACGGCATAGCAGAAAAGGCGCTGGAATTTGACGCTGACCGAGTTATCATCATTGACCGATGGAATACCAGACCCGCAAAAATTGAGCCTTTTCGTATGGGTCCAGCTGGCTTGACACCAGTTCCTCCCTTAATCTACGCTGCAAGTATAGGACTTCAAAGGGAATTTGAAGCAAAGATGAAATCTTTCAAATCACTTTCCATAACTACCTCAGCTGAGAACACCTCAGAAGTCTTGAAAATCGCGGAGTCTCTTTCAAGCTTTCTCAAAATCCCATTGTTGTCAATGGAAGACGCCGCCTCTAAGCATCAAGGTTCGATGCACATTTCATCAAACGCCTTGCAACGCACTCAGATTACTTTTGTGCTTCTTCCCAAGAAGATTGAAGTTGGTCCCCGCATTACAGTATCACACGTGAGTTGGGAGACGCCGAAATGAAAGCCAAGACGGCGGTTTACCTAGATTTCCCGTCTGAAGCGCATTTAAAAATAGTGTTTAAGGCATTAGAACCTGAAACTAAGGTCTCGCTTGCTCGTCGTTCTAGGGCGCAGATTAAGGGCGAAGGCAAACGGTTGGAACTAATTTTTGAAGCGACTGATACACCGGCTTTAAGGGCTACGGTGAACTCGTACTTGCGCTGGATTGCGCTGATAAATGATACTTGCTCTGTTTTGAAGTCTGTCGAGAAAGAATAGTTGGGTAGGCTGAGAAACGTTTTATGTAAGAACTGTCTCAGAGATGCGTAACTATAATCGAGGAATTAGAGATGAGTGAAGACATCTCGAAGCTTCCGCCTCAGGTTCAACAACGACTGCTGAGACTCCAGCAGCTCCAGCAAACGTTACAGGCGGTTTTAACCCAAAAACAACAACTCGAGTTTGAGTCTACCGAGGTAGACCAGGCGTTGAGCGAGCTTGGAAAGCTGACTGACGATGCCACAATTTACAAGTCTATCGGTGCGCTTCTGGTAAAGTCTCAGAGGACAACGGTCACAACTGAACTGAACGAGCGAAAAGAGCTTCTCAACACGAGAATTGGCGTATTGGGTAAACAGGAGGAACGTCTGCGAAGTCAAGTGAAGGAGTTGCAGACGAAGTTGCAGCAAGACTTGCGTCCGGTTTCTCCCCCGCCTTCTTAGGTGAAGTTTTTGGAAGAGATCGGAATACCTGAGCTGACTTCCAAGCAAGTGCAAGAACTGTGTGAGATTGGGGAAAAGGCGGCAAGAAACCACATTCTGTCAAAAATTCCTACGCGTAGAATCTCAACCCTTAATATAACCATTGACACTGATGGGGCGAAGCCAATCACTGTTAATGTCGATGTGGAAATTGTCCTTTCGCCGTTGATGAAAGATTATGATGTCGAAAGATTGGCTGAAGAAGCTAAGAAAAAGGCGTTCGCTTCCGTTGAAAATTATTTGAGGAAACTCGCATGCAAGTCGACGAAATAATATCTCTTATAGACAAAAACTACGCCAAATTAGTTCTATTGTTATGCCATCAGAATGCTGATCCAGACGCGGTTTGCGCTGCACTCGCCTTTTCCAAACTGTTAGAACGCCTACGACCAAAAATAAGTGTTGAAATCGCGGCGGCTCAGGGACCTAGCAGACTTTCCAAATTTTTGTTGAAATCGCTACCCATGAACTTGACTGGGCAGCCGAGAATTGAAGAAGCAGACGTCATTGTTTTGTTAGACACAAACACCGTTCAGCAATTAGATGTGTGGAGTGAACGCGTGAAGGCATCCGATGCTCCGCTTGTAGTTATTGATCATCATGCGAGTCATCCAGAAACCGAGCGGTTGGCAACCCTATGCGTAACAGACGAGGAAGCTTCGTCTACCTGTGAGATTGTTTACCGATTTTTTAAAGAAGCAGAAGCTAAACTGACCGAAATTGAGGCTAAAGCGTTGTTTCTGGGAATAGCGTTTGATACAAGACATTTCGTTTTGGCAAACTCCACTACACTCAAAACGGTGGCTGACCTCATCGACGCTGGAGTGAACGCCAAAGACGCCTTGTCTCTGCTTGCTCTGCCCATGGACTTGTCTGAACGCATTGCGAGACTTAAGGCTTCCAAACGAGTGAAACTCTTGAAAGTCAATGACTGGTTGATGGTGTTTTCTCACGTTAGCGCCTATCAGGCGTCAGCCGCTCGAGCCCTGATTGGTCTAGGAGCCCACGTGGCTGTTGTTGCAGGTCAGCGAGGGGAAAGGCTTCAGATGAGCCTAAGGGCGTCTAACGATTTTCATGAAAAGACTGGAATACATCTCGGTCGGGACATAGCTAAGCCGTTGGGCGAGTATCTTCACGGGATGGGTGGAGGGCACTCAGTTTCAGCAGGGATTAACGGCGTTGGAGACGTGGAACCCGCCCTCAAGCGCTGTGTGAGAATTTTGAAAGAAAAACTGAAGTGACTCTTTTTTTTAAGAGGTGCTTCGATATTCCTCTAGAGAGCACGGAAACATACGCCTCTTCTTGACTCCCATGCTGGTGTAACCAACAATTCTGTTTAGTTCTTTTTGAGTGTTGTTCGATCATTTAGTTGAAGTTGTGAAACTACCTTTCGATCAATTCATTCAACTCGGTGCATCCATGATAATTTTTTTTTCTAAACAAAACTGATAAAAGAAGTATGAGATAATATTGTGTAGGAAGTGGGAGATTTTGGCGATTAAGGAGATGCCTCTTAAAGAGAAATACGATAAGCTCCTAGACCAATATGTGCAGGATGGACTTATGAACTTTGCTCTCCACAAGGAACTGGGAACAATGGATAAGCGGAACGACATGATGTTAAAGGTATGGAAGAAGATGCTTCCAAGCTACATGGGCATAGCACTTAAAGTGATGAAGACGATTGCTCCTGGCACGACGTTCAAGAAACTTGTCAACAGTTTTGTCTCTTTTAGTCAAGTTACTACTCCGCTGTCGAATATAGAATTAACTTGGGTCTCGGATCGTGAAGCAGTTATGAGAACTAAGGACTGCCCTTTGCTCGTAAGAGGGAGAGAGTTGGCGAAAAAGGCTGGTCTTGACCTTGACCCAAAGGAAATTTGCAGAAACGACTCCAAAAATATGCCAAAAATGCTCGAACAGTTCGGAATAGAAGTAACTATGGAGCTTGAAGAAAACGGATGTCGAGCCACGGCAAAACTGAAATAAGTTCAACTAACTCTTTCTCTTCCCCCTTTTTAGTTCATCATGAGTTTGTTGACTAAAAAGAGTAATAAATATGGAAAAGATGGTTTTTCCATAATTTTCCCCTCTATAGATGTAGTCTCACACACGCACACAACAACAGAGAGGGAAAAAGCAGGATGACTATAGAGTAACTCTTTTTTAAGTAGCTACTCTTAAATGAAACGCAACGTTTTGCCAAATAGACAGCAGGTTGGCCGTAACCATTGGCATTGATCGAAACGAAGGGCGTAACATACACGTATCCAGGCGGAGCAAAGCCGTCTCTCCAAGACGTGTCCATAACCATCGAAAAAGGCGAGTTCGCAATTCTCACAGGCCCAAGCGGATGTGGAAAAACCACCCTCTGCCGATGCTTCAACGGTCTCGTCCCCCATTTCTACAGTGGAAAACTTGAGGGAAAAGTGCTTGTTGCGGGTCTAAACGTTGCTGAGCGCCAGATTTACGAGCTTGCTCGACATGTCGGCCTAGTTTTCCAAAATCCAGAGAACCAGTTATTTGCATTGTCTGTGGAGAAAGACGTAGCTTTTGGATTGGAAAACCTCGGAATTCCACGGGATGAAATCCGAAAACGAGTCGACTGGGCTCTCGGGATTACTGGCATAACCGACCTCCGTGAAAGGGCGCCACATGAGCTCTCTGGGGGGCAACAACAACGAGTGGCTATCGCCTCTGTGCTTGCGATGCAGCCAGACGTGATGGTACTGGACGAGCCCACATCCTTTCTCGACCCGTTGGGTGCCCAACAAATCTTCGAGGTAATCCATGGACTGAACAAAAACTTAGGCATTACAGTGGTCCTAGTTGAACATCGATTGGATTTGGCTTCAAAATACGCTGACCATGTTATTGTTATGAATGAAGGAAAGGTTGTGTTGGACGGCACGCCCCGAGAGGTGTTCAACACTGAAGACGCCCGCTTGATCGGTGTGGGCATTCCTAAGGCTACGAGGCTTTACCAAGTCCTCGAAGAAAGCGGAGTACATCTTGGCAAGACTCCAGTAACCTCGGAAGAAGCGTCTCAACTCGTAAGGGAGGTTCTAACACGTGATCGAGGTTAAGGACGTTTACTTCACCTATCCAAACGGCGTTGAAGCACTAAGCGGAGTTTCGCTTACAATCCGAAACGGAGACTTCGTCGCTGTCATGGGTCAAAACGGCGCCGGAAAAACAACCTTGGTGAAACAGTTTAATGGATTATTAAAGCCCACGAAAGGTGAAGTCCTAGTCGACGGGGTAAAAACCCGTGAAACAAGCATAGCCAGTCTCGCCCGAAAGGTTGGATTTGTTTTTCAAAATCCAGACCACCAACTCTTCTGCGAGACTGTAGAGGAAGAAATTGCCTTTGGTCTTCGAAACTTTGGCTTCGACCAAAAAACCATAAAGAGGCGGGTCACGTGGGCACTCAACCTTCTTGGCTTGACAGAGTATCGCCAAACCTCTCCGTTCATGCTTAGCGGCGGCGAGAGAAAACGAGTTGCTTTGGCTTCGGTTCTTGCTTGGAACCCTAAAGTGGTTATATTGGATGAGCCGACGATTGGGCAGGACCATCAGCAGAAGGAGAAGCTGAGACAGTTTATCGTTCAACTGAACGCTCAGGGGAAAACCGTTGTGGTTGTCACGCATGATGTTGAATTTGTGGCTGAATGCAACCCTCGTGTGGTGTTGATGTCTCGGGGAAAAATCGTAGCTGATGGTACGGCTGAAAAGATTCTCACTGATCATGACCTAACAGTGCAGGCTTCCATTACGCCTCCACAGGTAACCCGAATCTTTGTAGGGCTCGCCGACTTAGGATTGCCAACTAACGTTATTGACGTTTATGAAGCGAGAAGAATTCTGCTTGATTTCTTGGGGGCCAAAGCCAAATGAGCGTCTTTGAAGGCTTCAGGTTTAGAACAGTTACTTCGCCTATCCATATGCTTGATCCGAGAGTCAAGTTCTTCTTTGTGATAGTTATATTTGTGATGGCGATTTTGTTTGGCCAGTTGCTACCACTTCTCTTTTTGTTTTTGGTTCAAATACCCATCGTTTTTGCGGCTGGGGTTCAGCGGCAGTGGGCCCGATCCATGAAAGGAGCCATGTTTTTAGCAGCCTTGATTTTTCTGTTCAACTTCGCTTTCACGTATTTTTTCACTGAGTATCCTCGTTTGCCTTCTGGGCCTCTGATAGAATATTCTTTCGCTATGACTCTTCGCTTCTTGGTGTTGGTTGAGTCTTTCTCCATATTCTTCCTTACAACGTCGCCCGACCGTTTAGGCTTGGCGTTAGAGCAGAGTCACGTTCCGTACGAGTTTTGCTTCGCCTTCACAACGGCTGTTCGGTTTGTTCCTGTTTTGGCTGAGGAGGCGCAGACGATTATGGATGCCCAAAAAGCTAGGGGGTTGGAACTTGAGCGTGGAAACTTCATTAGGAAAGTGCGAAACTATATTCCTATTCTTATTCCGCTTATTGTCAGTGCTATTCGTAGGAGTTTGGAACTCGCAGAAGCGATGGAGTCTCGGGCTTGGGGGGCGACTGAGAAGCGTACTAACCTTTACGTGCTCAAGCTGAAGAGGGCTGATTATGTCCTAGCCGTTGTTTCTGTTCTGGCGCTGGTCTTCGCCGTCTATGTGTGGCTTTACATTCCTATTCCGTCATTGAGCACGTTGCTGCGCGGAAGCTAACGTGGCGCATGCTTACGCTTCCTCAGCATTTGTGCAACTGCTGTAATTGATTTTTCGACCAGTTTCCAACTTAAGCGTAACCTCAGCACGCTTAATCATCTTCAAAACTTTAAAGTCTGGAACCTCAGCTGAGCTAACATTAATCACGCCGCGTACATCATCGGCACTTACGCTTGCCAATGCTGACTCTGGCCCCAAAGCAGAAACGTGAAAGAAGCAGAATTTAACCTATTTTGGCGAAAAGAACCATATTCTAAAAACTGTGTTGTTTCGACTTGACTGATTCCTTCCATTTGATAGCGAGTTTTGATTTTCGTGAAGCAAAGATATGAGAGAGAGAAAATGCTATTAGGGTTCCCGCAACCGAGAACGTTGAAGAAATGATCAAGAATTCGCTGATAAGACTCATGCTTTCTGTTTTGACTTCCATGCAATCCAGACAATGAGAACATTCCACACGAATCCAGAAGCAGGGTTTATTGCCAGAACAGATGGATTACCACCAAGGCCCCCAAGGTACCCCACTACCACAACTAACGTTGCAATACTGAAAAATGCACCCACAACGATGTTTAACCAGCGATTCACTTTATCCGCCAGAGACTGAGAAAGGAAAGCCATCACAAGCTGAACCAAAATAACAACAGAAACCAGCAGCAGAGACCAAGATTCAACCGGGATAGGGGCAAATATGTGGGTTAGGTCACCTGACTCAAAAAGTCCGAGCAGCACACCGACCACAAAGCTAAATGCGCTCATCAACCACAACACTGAAAGTTTTGTTTTCCAGTCTTCCAAATTTACCACCTCCTCCAAACAAAACGCAAAAAGTATGTTTGTTTCTTTTAGTTCTTATGACTTGTGGGCTAGGTTTCTAGAATCAAGTTCTACTACGCAATCTACGCGCACTAAGTCAGAATATCCAAGAGTTTCTCTCCTTTTGGCGTGACCTTGTAGACTCCTCGGCTGAGTCGTTCCACGTAGCCGTTAGCTAGCTAGCTGGCGATGACTACCAACGCTATATGCAAAAGGTGTCAATGAATGTCAAGCTTTCAGTTAGCAATTTCTAAATGTAAGATACTGTATAATTTAATGAGGAAAGTAAACCGTAAAGAGGGAAATCATGTCGCTTGTACCAGCTTTTGAGTTAGGCGTATGGAACGCTTGGATTTTCATGGTTCCCTCTCTATTACTTATGCTTCTCTGTCTTCTCGTGATGACAAAAAAGGTGCACCTGGTGGTCCAGCGCGCGTTCCATGTAAGTCTAAGACTACGCTGTTAGTTGCTAGTCTCTCCAAGATTATTTATTTTCCAGCCGTTATATACTCTGTTTTCCTGCCGCTACAATTGGGGACGACATGGTTCTACGCAGGTCTTCCAATTACTCTAGCAGGACTAGTTGGAAGCATAGCAGTCTTGGTGAGTTGGGCTACCACTCCAGCGGGTCAACCAGTTACCAGAGGAATTTATCGTTATTCGAGACATCCTATGTATGTAACTATGGTTTTGCTTTTTCTGGGTGTGAGCATAATTTCGGCTTCATGGGTTTTTTTGTTGTTTACCATCATATCAGGAGTTGGAGTAACTCGTCCATATTTCGTAAAGATTGAAGAAGCCTAGTGCCTTGGGCATTATGGTGCCGCCTATCGGGAATATATGAATAGGCCTCCAAGATGGATAGGAATACCGAAATCAGGGAAAAAAGACTAATACCTCTTCATTAAGTGTTTAGTGAGAGACTGGATAGTTATACCTTCCAGCTTGAAGCAACTTTCCACACTTCTCGCGCAAAACAAGCACCTTCGGTTCTCCATGTCGGAAAGTTGGAAAAAGCGGAAGCCTAGGCTGGCTAGCGCGCGCTATTTTCTGAGAATTAGGAGTTAATTCACCCTAAGCCGTTTCATATGGCTCCCAACAGAAAGCTATTTTAGTCCTTAGTTTTATTGAAGCAACCAAGAAGGGTTGTTTATGGACATCAAGTTTAAGGAGGATTTTATTGTTCTCTGGAAGAAATTTTTTGGTGAAGCGGAACTTCCTATCGTCTTCTATTACACGAATGAAGAAGGACATGCGGAACTCGTGAAGCCAGATACAATTCGCGGATGCCTCTTCGCAGCGCTTTCACTTGTAAGGAATGGGAGAGCTTTATGTTTTGATGCAGAGTCGGGGGGCTGTCCTGGCAGACAAATATCTCCGGGTTTTCGTGAATATATAGAAGAACCTGACGATAAATACTTCGCCTCCTACGGAATTCCTGGAAAAATTGAAGGTGAGCGTTACTTGAAGACGCCCGAGATTGCTGCCGAGGCGATCAAACTTATGCCGTCGTTCAAGGCTCCAGCAAGGTTCATAGTGTTCAAGAGGTGGGACTCATTGAATGAGTCGGATGAACCTGAAGTCGTAATCTTCTTCGCGTGCCCCGATGTCCTTTCAGGCCTCTATGGGTTGGCAAATTTTGAAGAAGCAGAACCTAACGGGGTGTTTACGCCATGGGGTTCAGGGTGCTACTCAATCGTCACGTATCCCTTTCTTGAGAAAGACTCTGCCCGTCCAAGAGCTGTCATAGGATTGTTTGACCCTTCAGCGCGCCCCTATGTTCCAGAGAATGCACTTTCGTTTTCTGTACCCATGCGCAAGTTCGAGCGTATGGTTCGCAACATGGAAGAAAGTTTCCTGACCACAAATTCCTGGAAGGCAATACAGAAAAGAATTCAAGAGGCACCATAATAGAGCGCGCTAACTCTAATCCAGGATTTCTAAGAGTTTTTCGCCTTTTGATGTGATTTTGTATATGCCTCTGTTAACTCGTTCTACGTAGCCGTTTGGAAGCAGATAGTGGTAGAACTGTTTTCTGACTGTGTTAGATGTTGCGAAGCGTAGGCATGTTGCAACCGCCTTCATCTCAATATCCGTATAGTGCACATGACCCTTCTTGACGAGTTCAAGAATAGTTTTGCGGAGAACATCTCTTCCTCGTCTTTCATGAGAGGCGCACTTCGACCGGCAGCTAAGCAGAATAGTATTGGCAGATGGGACACGACATGACAATTTTAACTAGTTGAATATAAAACACTGCGTTTAACATTTTTGAGCATCCACGTTAATAGTTTCAGCGGATAGAAGTGAGACCTCATGTCAACGAAGTTTCGTGTTGTTGTTGATGAACGTGAAAGAATGTCTAGAGTTCCCGACATCCTAAAAAATTTTGGTTTACAAGTTGAATATCGGATGCTGGACGTGAGCGACTACATAGTCTCGCCAGAATGCGCAGTTGAGCGAAAAGCAGAACGAGATTTTCTTAAATCCCTGTACTCTGGCAGACTATTCGACCAGGCTCATCGTTTATGCGAAACGTACCGTCGCCCAATTTTGATAGTTGAAGGCGAAATGCCTACATCCGTGAAAGAGATGGCGAAGCCAAGAGTGTTCTGGGGCGCGTTAACAACGCTAACCTTTCAATACGGCTTACAAGTATTCTTTACCGCAGACACCCAACAGACTGCAGACCTCATCTACACCCTAACCACGCACAGAGGCTTCGCCCGCCCGAAAGGACCCTTCATCCGAAAAATCCGTAAGGCTATAAGCCTAGAAAAAGCCAGTTGCTGCTAGTTTCCAACCTTCCAGGCATCGGTCCAAAACTGGCTGACCGTGCACTCAAACGATTCGAAACCGTTCGCAGGGTTTTCAGCGCCTCTGTAGCCGAGCTTTGTCAAGTCGATGGCATTGGAAGGGTAAAGGCTGAGAAAGTGGCAGAAACGTTAGACACTCCCTACCGTCCAGCCAAGATTGCGCCTAAACAGCTCCGCCTCGACAAAACATAAACGTGACCACAAAAATTTTTAGGCTGTAAGGGTAGAAAATGCCACGGAGACGACGAGCCGTGAAATGGCTGAAAATGGCGGCAGAAGAAATCATTGCGGGTGCCGAAAAAGCAATCGGCGAGTTAAATCAGGACCAAGTAGAAAAAATGATCAAGATGATTTTGGAAGCCAAGAAAAAGAAGATTTTCGTGCTTGGCATGGGAAGAAGCGGGTTCGTTGGGCGAGCCTTCGCCCTACGTCTCATGAACCTAGGGTTCAACGTCTATTTTCTAGGCGAAACAATCACTCCTGCCGCAGGAAAAGAAGACCTAATCATCGCGATTTCTGGCACAGGCACGACAAAGATGGTTTTGACCGCTAGCACAGCCGCAAAAGAAATTGGGGCAAAGGTTGTAGCTGTTACGTCATTTTCTGAATCTACGCTCGCAGAAATAGCTGACCACATCGTGATTCTAGGCGGACGAACAAAGATGGGCTGGCCACGCGAAGAAGACTACTTATCTCGACAGATTCTTGGTGAACGTGAACCCCTAAGCCCGCTCGGAAGCATTTTTGAGAACAACTGCATGATCTTTCTCGACGGTCTCATCGTGGAACTTATGCACAGGCTTGGAAAAACCGAGAATGAACTGAAGCGACTTCACGCCACGATCGAGTAAACCTTAAACGTTACACTCGCCTAGATTCCGTGAAATGCGGAGGCTACAAAGGGGTCGATTACCATCCGAGCCAAGTGGAAGAAGAAACGGGCGCGCAGGCAGCAGCGACAGAGGAAACGCAGACGAGAAAGATACAAGTAGCCCTAAACATGTTTTGTGAAAGTTGAAACCATAGAGGACAAGTCTCGTAAAGTTAATAGGCGAGGCTTTTACTATCATGGTTGCTCGTTAACGGAGGCACGTGTCATTGCCAAAGTTCAGACAGACAAGCGACATCCTCAAAATGATGACTAAAAAAGAGGACATTCGAGACATAGGCATAATCGCCCACATCGACCACGGCAAAACAACCACAACAGACTCTCTGCTTTCGGGTGCTGGACTGCTCTCTCCAAAACTGGCAGGCGAAGCCCTAGTCCTCGATTACCTTGAGGAAGAACAAAAGCGTGGAATGACCATCAAGACGGCGAACATCTCTCTACTACACGAAGTCAAGGACAAATCCTACCTTGTCAACCTAATCGACACGCCTGGACACGTGGATTTTACTGGCAAGGTCACACGTGCGTTGAGGGCAATTGACGGCGCCATCGTTGTCATAGATGCCGTTGAGGAAGTCATGGTTCAAACTGAAACCGTGACAAGACAGGCGCTGGCGGAAAGGGTGAGACCAGTTTTATACATTAACAAGATTGACCGTCTCATTAGGGAGATTAAACTCACACCAGACGAGATTCAGAAAAAACTCGTCAGAATAATTCGCGACTTTAACAACTTGATCGAAATTTATGGAGAAACAGGGTTTAAGGAAAAATGGAAAGTAGACCCCACAAAAGCGCAGGTTGCCTTCGGTGCTTCTCTTCACCGATGGGGCTTCACCATGGACATCGCTCAAGAAAAGGGAATAAAATTCAGCGACATCGTAGACGCCTACCAACAAGACCGTTGGAAAGAACTCCCAGAGACTCTACCGCTCCACAACGCGTTGTTGGACATGGCTGTCAAAAACCTCCCAAACCCAATTGGAGCCCAAAAATACAGGGTTCCCCAAGTCTGGAAAGGAGACATAGACTCAGACATAGGAAAAGCAATGCTCACCTGCGACCCCTCAGGTCCGACAGTCATGTGCGTTACAGGAGCGCAGATGGACCCACACGCAGGAATCGTCGCCACAGGGCGACTGTTTTCTGGGGAGGTGAAAGAGGGCGACCAAATCTACCTAGTCGGCGCCAAGAAAGACTACAGGGTTCAGCAAGTCTCCATGTACATGGGCGCCTTTAGAGAAGTTGTTGGTCGCATCGACGCCGGAAACATTGCGGCACTGCTTGGCTTGGATCTAGCCAGAGCCGGCGAAACCATCATCGACCTAGGGCATAAAGATACTATGACGCCCTTCGAACGGATCAAGTACGTTTCTGAACCAGTTGTAACCATTGCCATAGAGCCTAAACAAGCGAAGGACTTGCCCCGCCTCGTAGACGTGATGCACCGCCTATCCATTGAGGACCCAAACCTAGTGACCACGATAAACAAAGAAACTGGTGAATACTTGCTCAGCGGAATGGGTGAGCTTCATCTTGAAATCGCCTGCAAATTCCTCCGAGACTACAGTGGAGGATTAGAAATCGTCACGTCTCAACCAATCGTGGTTTACCGAGAAAGCATGGCCGGACAAGGCGTTGTAGCCATGGGAAAAAGCCCCAACAAACACAACAAATTCTGGATACAAGTAGAACCGCTTGACGATCGGGTCATAGAACTCATCGATAAAGGCGAAATTGCAGAGGAGATGAGTCGAAAAAGAATCGACGCCGTCTTGCGTTCAGAAGCTAAGTGGCCAACTGATGAAGCGAAAAACGTTTGGGCACTCGAGGAACACAAGAACATTTTGCTTGACCTAACGAAAGGTATTCAGTTCCTCCGAGAAGCCAAAGACATGATTATATCTGGCTTTAGGTGGGCTTGCCAGAACGGGCCGCTCTGTGAGGAGCCAATTCGAGGTGTGAGAGTGAAGCTTATGGACGTTTCGTTGCATGAAGACCCGGTGCATCGTGGACCAGCACAGGTGATGCCAGCCACAAGAAGAGCGTTGCTTGGGTCTTTTCTCACAGGGAAACCCGTCCTTCTAGAACCCATATACAAAATTGGCGTTTCTGTGCCTCAACAGTGGGTTGGAGATGTGAGCACTATGATCACCCGCAAACGTGGCAGAATCATTTCTTCACAGCAAAAGGGTTCGATAACCATGATTGAAGGATTTATCCCAGTTTCGGAAACCTTCGGGCTAGCCGCCGACATGAGGTCCACAACTTCCGGACATGCCTTTTGGCAGTGCACGTTTGACCACTGGGAGAAGGTGCCTGAAAGCATCGCGGCTGAGGTCATAAAACAGATACGCGAGAGACGTGGATTGGCGCCGGAAATACCTACGGCGGACAAATTCATCGACGAAGCCTAAACAGTTATGTAAAATAACTGACGAGTAGCCCTCTAAAATATGCGCGCGCCATCTTTAAAGATTTAGCCTATATTCGATTTATGACTTATTATTTCGTTTTATAGGTTAATTTTGCAATGTTATTTTCGCTTTCGGAAATATGTCAATCCATTGGATAGCTTGTTGTTTTATCCGTGTTTACGATACTGTTTTTTTGTTGAATTTAGCTTTCTATATAAGAGATTATAGAAAAGAGAGTTGTTAAAAGTAAATGGGGTAAGTTTAGATCCAGCTTTGTCCGAAGTTGCCTGCTAGTATTATGCAGTCTAAGATGTTGACTGTTCCGTCGCTGTTTATGTCGCAGTTCATGCAGTCTGTCCATTCTTTTGTGTCTGGTGTGTGTCCATCTCCTTTAACGTGGCGGAAATGATTGGCTAAGACTATACAGTCCAAGATGTTGACAATTTTGTCTCCATTGACATCGCCTGGGATGCGCACATACAAATACTCGTAGACGGTATTCGACCAAGTGGATTCATAGCCGGTGACTGGAAGCGGGTCAGAAACATTCCATGCAACCCGTATGAAATGTAGAGGCCTAAATAAATCGGCCTGCCAAGGCGTGCCTTCGCCACCATCGGGCTTTGGCGGAAAATCCAATCTCGAACCAAATGATAGGACCTGAGAGAATGTAAAGTTGAAATAATTACCGTTTTGCGAGGCATTAGCCAGAAATACAGATCCAGAGTGGATCGTGCTGTTATCATAGTCAACCCTATACTGAACTGTAACTGGAAACTCGGCCAAATTCTTAAGAACTACGCTGAAATTGACTAGTTTTCCGCTTTCAATCAAGTCTTCTTTAAACCGTGGAAGTCGCTCTACGTAAGCTAAGACCAGATGATCGTTGTAGAATTCCGTTGAGGCAGTAATATCCTTGTAATTTAAGCCTTTGCGCCAAGCTTTTAGAGTCATAGATACGCCTGGAATTCGTTCGACAAGAATGAATTGACCTGTGCCGTAGAGCGTATCTTCAACCCACGGGTCATAAGTTGCAATCTCGCTAATGGGTACATTTTCCCAGATGTCTTTCGGTAGAATAGGTAAAGCTCCAACTAGATGTAGTGCACTCCAAGGCGCGTACTCATCATAGTAGACCCTCACAGTAAATGGGTCGGGCGTCTCAACGTTTACTACGTTCATGAATCCATAATTGCGAGATGCAATTGTAGACCAATTGACAAGAAGAGGCTGGTTAACCGCCGCAGAACAGTTAAGAATGTATTCGATGGTGAACTTCACATCTTCGGCTGTAAGAAGCTTGGCAACTCTGCCGTTTGGTAGTATGCTGTATTTTCTGTTTGACTTGGGCGGAACATCCTGCCAGTAGATATCCTCTCTCAGTCTGAACGTGACCACAGAACATTGCCTTTGTTCATATGTCCAGTTACCAACCGTCCAGCTTTTGCAAAGATTGGGCAAATCGATGGAACTGTCATAAGGGTTCCACGTTATCAGCGTCTCATATATCTCGCTCAATACATCCCAGTTCCAAGCTGTGCCATATCCTCCTATCTCAGGACTTTGCGCAGTAACAGGATTAAGGCTCTCTACGTCTTTCATGAAGCCATATTTTACCGTGCCACCCCATGAAGTGTTGCCTTTATACATGTTAAGAAACGACCAACGACTATTAACGCCCTGATTGATCTGGTTGATAATGTGTTTCCACTCTGATAGATAGGATTTATGGCCCCCTCTGTTAACAACAGGAATCAACGCCGCGTCATCCATGATTATCCTTTGTGCTTCCCAACAATGATGTTTGGCTGAAGCTTCAGGCCAAGGCGGAGTCGATGCTTCACCACTGATTGATTGTGCCTCCATCATAAGGTGCACTTCCTCATCAAACCAAGGGTTTCTGTAAAGCAGATAGTTCATCGTAAGATTGCTAGGCAAAAACCACATGTACGAATACTTGGAAGTGAAGGAAACCAGACTCGCCGGGTCCCGTCTTGTAGGCAAATAGTTGCCCGACGTAAACCACCAGTGTCCCGTATACATATGATACTCATGATGTTGCATTACTGGTACAAAGATCTGATCCTCAAAACGCCGTCTTATCCGCTCATCAACACGAATTCCAGCAAAGCTTGGAGGCTGCTGCGACAAAACTATTTGAAGATTGTAAGTCAACTGATCGCCCAAGGCAATTCGGTTGGGATCGTCTCCCCGCACATAAAAAATGAGTGTGACATTTTCCCCGCTGGGTCCTTCTCGCCACCCATCTTCATTAACATCCAGATACCCATGACTGTCAAGAATCTGGGCGGCGGTTGTAGGATTGAACGGATATATGTTTGTGCAGTAGGGATTGTACCAACCTGTGTGATTTGCATTTTCCAGATGTGAGAGGGGAGAATAAGCGGGGACGGCTTCGCCCATACCGTACCACCACGAACTCTGCGAAGCAATATAAGCTTCCCTATCAAGCAAATGCGAAACTGCCCTGCGAAACCAAACATCGTTAGTCGGAAAACGCTGATTGTTAAAATCAATCTCAAACATTTCAGTTTCAATCATCAAAGCTCGAGAATAATTACTCATGTTGGGATCCAGACTCTCAAGCTCTTCTCTCTGAGCCAGCGTCAAAGGCTCATTCATAATGTCGATCTGCTTATTTTTGAATGCAAGAAACTCCTGGTTCTGGTCGGGATATATCTTGATCTGAATCTCATCAATCCTAGGCCCGAGCATCTCAAACTTGAAATCGTCAAAACCATTAATATAAAGTGAATGATCAAACCAAGCAACCGCAGGCGCCATGAAAATCAAAACAACAAATATAGCAGCTAGGTTGCTTTTCGCCAAACTTGCCCCAGTCTCCCTACGCTAACAGTTGCCACGTTACATATAAACCGCACGCGCAGGTTCAAAGCTTGCCATTTTAGCTACTGCATCATCAGCTTATGCACGCGCGCATAGGCTGTGCCATCACACAATGTGGTGTTTAGCCGGGAGAATCCTTCTCGACAAGATGCAAATTCCAGCCCATATTTTAGCACGATGGGTCGCAGCCTTTCTAAGAGTATACGCCGCCTTTCCTCGTGCAAATATTTGTAGCCAACAACCCACTTGCCCTCAGCGTATATTCTGGCTAGTTTTTCGTAAATTTTCGGATTTGCTTCTTTTAAATCTGAGAAGAAGCCTCTCACGGGTTTCATAGTCGCCACCGTGACTTGTTTTACGCCTACGTCTGCTAACGTTGAAACGAGTTTTTCAAAGTCTTTCTCGTCGTCGTTTATTGTCGGTAAAATTGGGTCTATTCTAGCCACGCCAACTATGTCTTCTTCAACAACTTTCTGTAGCGCTGAAATTCTTCGGTCTGGCGGTGGAGCATGTGGCTCGATTAGCGCTGCGATGTCTTCGCTCGGTGTAGTTATGGTTACAGACACTACTGTTGGGGTTTGTTTGAAAACGTCGAGGTCCCTCGTCACATGGTCTGATTTGGTAACTATGAGAAGAGGAAAGCTGTGTCTCGCCAGAACTTCGGCACACTTTCGTGTGATTCTATGCTCAATTTCTAACGGCTGGTACGGATCTGTGCAGTCGCTCATCATTACTGGATGCTTCATTCTGGTGTTTCTAGCCATCCCTTCTATTTGGTCTAATATTTTGTGGCGTGGTCGGACGGGACCCACAAAGCTTGGAAACTTGACTGCGTAGCAGTAGATGCACTCGTGGGCGCATCTCCCAAGGTAGGTGTTGATGTTGTATTTTGGAAGGCACGTGCAATGCCCAGCCCTAGGAGCGTTAAAAAGAGGAAGCTTCAAGCCTCAGCCCAATCATGCTCTCGTTTTCGTTTGGCTTTCTCACCAAGAATTTGAGTACCCTTTTTGAAGCCTTCAATGTTGTTTTCTATTGCATCCTTTGGAACACTATCGATGATCGCTTTCTCGACTGACTTCTCACTTACCACACCTGCTATTTTTGTTAGCGCGCCTAACATGACCACGTTTGCATAAATTCTCGATTTTAGCTCGGTCTCAGCAACTTTCGTGGCTGGAACTTTGAAGACTTTGGCGTTTACTTCTGGCACTTTTTCGACTATGCTTTCGTCTACTAAAAGGATGCCGTTCTCCTTCAGGTCTTTCAGATGCTTATCCAGAGCGCTTTGACTCATCGTCACTAGAACGTCGCATTTTCTAACTTTTGGAAACCCAATTTTCTCGTCGGAGATTATGACCTCGCTTTTTGCGACGCTTCCTCTGGCTTCGGCTCCGTAACTTTGAGTCTGAACTGCCCATTTCCCGTCATAAACAGCTGCCCTCCCAAGAATTTCTCCAGCCAAAACCACGCCTTGACCACCAAGTCCACTAATTCGTACCTCAACACGCCTAGGCATGTTTCCTCGCCTCCTCTATCGTTTCATGAATGGTTTCGGTGAGTGTCGGAAGTCTACGAGAAACATGTTCTCCAACAACAATTTTTCCTTCAATTTCTTTCTCTGTCATCTTTTCTGCTTCTTCCAGCGGCACAGAGTTCTCCTTAAACCATCTCAGCATGTCTGCGACCGTTTTCAATCCAACCCTCCTGCCAAACGCTGTGGGACACTGACTCACAGCCTCAACGAAGGCGAAGCCCTCGGTCGTAAGCATCTTTTTCATGGCTTCCTTCAACTGCACGCCGTGGATAGTGGTCCAGCGGGCGGCATACGAGGCTCCAGCCGCAACCACTAGACGAGTTGCATCCAGAGGATGCTCAAAACTTCCGTACGGGGTAGTAGTTGTTTTAGCCTTAAACGGAGTCGTGGGCGCAACTTGGCCGCCCGTCATTCCGTATATCATGTTGTTCACCAAGATGACTTTAATGTCCATGTTTCTTCGCGCTGCATGGATCAAGTGGCTTAGGCCGATTCCTACGAGGTCCCCGTCCCCGCCGAAAACTACAACGTTCAGTTCTGGGCGGACGAGCTTCATGCCTGTCGCTGCTGGGATGCTTCTCCCATGCGTGGTGTGAATGCTGTCAGCCTCAAAATGTGGGGATGGAATCCATGCGGTACATCCGATTCCGCTGAGGAAAACAAACTTGCGGAGGTCCTTGTGGCCTAGCTCATGGACCGCTCGTAGGAAGTAGTCCATCACAGTTATGTTGCCGCAGCCTGGACAAAATGGGAGCGGTATGTCTCTCAAATACGTGCGGATCGAGAAGACTTCAGTCATTTTTTCCACGCTCCCTCTATGATTTCTGTGAATAGTTCCTCGGGCGTGATCATTTCTCCGCCCCCAATCTTGTTTAGAGGAAAAACTGAAACCGCATTGCCCACGGCTCTCTTTACCTCGTAGAAGATTTGTTGCAGGTTCATTTCTGGCACGATTATTGCCTTAGCATTTTTTGCCATAACCTGAACGATTTTGTCGGGGAAAGGCCAAACAGTCTTCAAACGAATGAACCCGACCTTGATTCCTCTCTCTCTTGCTAGGTCGACAGTTTCATAAACCGCGCGGGAGGTGCATCCATAAGAAACGATGCCGACATCGCAATTTTTAACGTTGTGTTCTTCAACATCTGCGAGCCTGTCTGCATTGCCCCTTATTTTTCCAACCAGCCTCTCCACCAGTTTTTGATGCACTTTGGGATCAGCCGTTGAGCGTATTCCATACTCGTCATGTGTTGATCCTGTCACGGTCACGTTGAAACCTGCGCCTACCGAAGGCATGGGCGGAATCTCTTCAACACCAAAAAATGCTTTCTCAGTTGGTTTTGGCTTTCTTCGGTTAAGGATTTCTATTTTGGCTGGCACAACAATTCTTTCTCGCATGTGGGCTACAACTTCGTCAGCCAACAGTATGACGGGTGCTCGATAGGTTTCAGCTAGGTTAAACGCTTGAATGGTGAGGTCAAACATTTCCTGCACTGAGTTTGGCGACAAAACTATGGACGCGTAGTCTCCGTGAGTTCCCCAACGCGCCTGCATGACGTCTCCCTGACCACATTTTGTGGCCTGACCCGTGCTTGGGCCAGCCCGCTGAACATCCACGATTACGCATGGGGTCTCTGTCATGAACGCATAGCCTATATTCTCCTGCATGAGGCTGAAGCCTGGTCCAGACGTGGCCGTCATGGCTTTGGCTCCAGCCCAACTGGCTCCGACTATTGCGCCCATCGAGGCGATTTCGTCTTCCATCTGGATGGCTATGCCGCCGACTTGTGGTAGTCTCTCAGCTAGATGCTCCGCGATTTCACTAGCTGGAGTAATGGGATACCCAGCAAAGAAGCGACATCCAGCTGCTATGGCAGCCTCTGCACAGGCTTCGTTTCCCTGCCAAAAAAAAGTGCTCTGTTCAACTTTTTTCTTATTCAAGAGGGTTTTCTCCGTTTGAGTAGTTTATGCTTGTTTTTGAGGTGCTTAAGGATTTTGTCTGAATAGACCCGCGAAGCCTTGACCTTTTTATCAATAACGTTAAAAGGTGAAGGGCCATTTTATGGCAACTAACGAGAACGAATGTCTCTACATCTAAAGGTTTGAAAGGGGCTCAATTACAATGTTGGAAAAAGCGAAAATGGCTGAAATGTACCAGAAAATGCTGGAGATCCGATATTTTGAAGAGAAAGTCTTCGAGTTATACGGGCAAAACCTCGTTCCAGGAACAATTCACTTATATGCTTGGCAGGAGGCAGTGGCAGTTGGCGTTTGCGCCAACCTCAGAAGAGACGACTACATAACGAGTACCCATCGTGGACACGGGCACACCATCGCTAAGGGCGCCGAACTTGGCAAGATTATGGCTGAGATTCTAGGCAAGAAAGCCGGCTATTGCAAGGGAAAAGGCGGCTCTATGCACATCGCTGACTTTAGTTTGGGGATGCTCGGCGCTACGGCAGTTGTGGGCGCCGGAATTCCAATCGCTGCAGGCGCTGGCCTGTCCATCAAACTGAGGGGAACCACCCAAGTTGTGGCTTGTTTCTTTGGGGAAGGCGCCTCAAATCAGGGAACGTTCCATGAAGGAATCAACATGGCGTCGATTTGGAAGCTTCCAGTAGTATTTGTTTGTGAAAACAACCTGTACGCTATGGGCACTCGTCAATCTAGAGTTATGACTATAGAGAATGTTGCAGACCGGGCAGTTGCTTATGGTATTCTTGGCATAGTCGTGGACGGAAACGACGTGCTTGCCGTTTATGAGGCTGCACGTGAGGCGGTGAGAAGGGCGAGGGAGGGCAAAGGACCTACGCTGATAGAATGCAAGACGTATAGGCATAAGGGGCACTCACGAGTTGATCCCGCCACTTACCGACCTAAAGAAGAGGTTGAAGAATGGCTAAAGAAGGACCCAATTCCACGATTTAGGACAAAACTTCTTGAGCAGAAAGTCTTGACCGAGGCAGAGGCTAACAAGATTGAGAAGGACGCCGTCGCCGCTGTGGAATACGCTGTCAAATTTGCCCTTGAAAGTCCGTATCCTGCGCCAGAAGAAGCCCTGGAAGACGTTTATGCATAGAGAGGTTTCGAAATGAGGCAGATAACCATTCGTGACGCGCTTCGCGAAGCCCTACGAGAAGAGATGCTTAAAGACAAGACTGTTTTCATATTAGGCGAGGACGTTGGCCGCTATTGGCATGGAGCCTTCGGGGTTACGAAAGGCTTAGCCGAAGAGTTTGGAGACGAACGGGTTCGAGACACGCCTATTTCTGAATCCGCCATCATCGGAGTTGCCACGGGCGCGGCTATCACAGGCATGCGTCCAGTAGCCGAAATCATGTTTGGAGACCTTTCTGCCTTGGCAATGGACCAGATCGCGAATCAGGCTGCCAAACTGCGGTACATGTTTGGCGGTCAGGCTAAGGTGCCTCTGGTAATTCGTATGCCTTTTGGGGCTGGGGTTAACATTGCGGCGCATCATTCCCAGAGTCTTGAGGCTTGGTTCATGCATGCGCCTGGCTTGTGGGTGGCGGTGGCTTCTACCCCGTATGATGCGAAGGGGTTGTTGAAAACTGCCATACGAGGCGACAATCCTGTCATGTTTTTTGAGCATAAACTTCTTTATCCTGTTAAGGGAGAGGTTCCAGAAGAGGAGTTTACGGTTCCATTTGGTGTGGCAGACGTGAAGAGGGAAGGCGAAGACGTATCAATTGTTGCTACCCTCTACATGGTTCATAAGGCTTTAGCCGCCGCCGAAGAACTCGCTAAGCAGGGAATAAGTGCTGAAGTGATTGACCCGCGAACGTTGGTTCCCTTAGACAAGCAAGCCATCATAAACTCGGTGAAGAAAACTGGGCGTCTAGTCATTGTTACTGAGGACTGCAAGACGGCTGGCGTAAGCGCGGAAATTGCGGCAATTGTGGCTGAAGAGGCGTTAGATTATTTGGATGCTCCGATTAGGCGTGTGGCTGAGCCTGACACGCCGATTCCGTTTAGTCCGCCTTTGGAGCAGTTTGTCATCCCAAACGAGAAGAGCATAGTTAAGGCTGTAAGAGAAATCGTTTCTTAACTAGCCGTAATGTAAGTACCGCCTTAGCACGTTCTCAATTTCGTCTGGTTTGTCAGTTAATTCCTTCCATAATTTCCTATCTTTATAGGACTTCAACACTTCTATGGTCTTGTCAATTAACTTCTTCGGAAAAACTCCGTCTGCCTCATAAAAGTCTCTATCTCTTTCAAGGTTTTCAGCAGATTCGCTACAGGAACGTGGCAACATTCTTAGCAGTTTTCTTTCATTATCAATTTCTTCAATATGCAAGTTTTCGGCGATTTCCAACGCTTCTTCAGGATTTTTTAACCCATAATTTACGGCTACGGTCATTCCTGCGAAGAGCAAGTAAGCGTTTGCTAACGCATCTGGGGCGCGATACTCAAAGGTTTCTCTACAACTGTCTATTTCTCCGCCTGTTTTTCTAAAGTTCCACCATAATGGTATGCGTATCAAGGCTAAACGGTTTCTGGCACTCCAACAAACATGCATCGGAGACTCCTTGGGCGAAATAAAGCGTAGGTAGGATACTGGTCTTGTGTTTCCAAAAGCAGAGAGGCTTGGAGCAAACTTTAATATTCCGCCAATCATTTTTAGGGCTTCAACACTCAAGGTTCCATCTGGATTTGCGATTATGTTTTTCTTGTTTTTTAACCCGCAAAGGTGTATGTGCATTCCGTTTCCAACGTGTTCCAGAGCTATTTTTGGTGAGAAGGAGACGGATACGCCATGTCTTGCGCAAGTGTTTCGAACAACCCATTTTGCAATTGCGACTGTTTCAGCCATCTCCGCTAAATTCTGCGGTGTAAACTCCACTTCTTGCTGTTCCATCAACGTGTCGTCTTTGCCTAACATTCGACCAACTTCGCTATGTCCATACTTTGTGGAAATGCCAACACTAGCCAGCGTTACTAAAACTTCATTCCTCAAATCTTCAAAGTTCGTGAACGGAGCAGATTCGTGATAGTTTTTGTCTGGTGAGCCTGGAAAAGGCATTTCAGTTTTCTGTTCAGAAATTATGTAAAACTCGAGTTCAGCTAGAGCCTTTAAATCAATGTTACTTGAAGAAAGCAGTCTTTCTTCCGCTCTCGCCAGAACGCTTTGTGGAGCAACATCGAGTGATTTTCCGTTTTCATCCAGATATTCACATAAAATGTTTAGCGTAGGCACCTTTGAAAAAGGATTCTTGAAGGCTCTGTCAAGTTTAGGCATTATGTAAATGTCGCTTTTACCCGGTTCAACAAAGGAGAACAAGTTTGAACCGTCAACTCTCTCGCCATACTCCAAAATTTCATAAACTTTTTCTGTATCAGTTGCGGTAAAGCTTAGGGTTTTGAGCCTTCCATCTTCTGGTATATGGCATAGATTAATGATTTTGATGTCGTTTTCTGAGACGAACCTGACGATGTCTTCTATTTTGGCGAAATTTGGCGTTGCATGCATTAGGAGGCATCCTTTGTGTTGGTATCCTACTCAAATCAGAAAACCGATATTTTAACTATCCCCCGTCTCAAACATTCTTTCAAAATATCAACTTTTTAAATCGGGCTTCTCGTTTTTCCCTCAAACTTTTAACCTCAACTGGTTACTAACTTTGTCGTGAATGGAGAGTTTTATAATTGGCGACGAAGGTTTTGATGCCTAGGCTCAGCTTAACCATGAAAGAGGGAACCGTGGTTGAGTGGTTTAAGAAGGAAGGCGACACGGTTCAGAAGGGAGAACCCATCGTAGAGGTGCTCTCTGAAAAGGTAACCTACGACGTGGAGGCTCCATCGTCTGGAGTTCTACGAAAAATCTTGGTAGAAGAAGGCGTGGACGTGCCTGTCGCTGAGACTTTGGCTGTCATAACATTACCAGACGAAGAACTACCCGAAGCCGAGGTCCCCGCCAAGGTGCCCCCAGAAGAAGCGGAAAGAATCGTTGAAAAGGTTGAGGAGCGGGTTTTGGCTTCTCCTGCAGCCAAAAGATTGGCAAGAGAATATGGCGTGGACTTGGACGAGGTGAGGGGCACGGGTCCCGAGGGAAGAATCGTTGAGGAGGATGTGAGGCACTTTGTTGAGGGAAGGAGGGTTACGCCGCCAGTTCGCGAAGAGATTCCTTTGACTGGAATAAGGAAAACGGCAGCAGAACGCGTAGCCTACAGCGCCAGAACTGCTCCGCACAGCACGATAACCATGGAGGTGGACATGTCTAATCTGGCGAAACTGCGTGAAGGGGTTGAGGCTTCTTACACGGACATGTTGGTTGTGGCGGTGGCGAAGGCGTTGGTGGAGCATCCAATCATGAATTCTACGTTGGAGGGGGAGCAGATCAAAGTTTTTGATGAGGTTAACGTGGGCGTTGCTGTGGCCACGGAAAAGGGGCTGATTGTTCCAGTGATACGTAATGCAGACAAGAAGTCACTCACTGAGGTCGCTTCAACGCTTAAAGAACTTATAGAAAAGGCGAGGCAAGCCAAACTGAGCCGAGAAGAATTGACTGGCGGAACCTTCACCATAACCAACCTTGGCATGTATGGGGTGGATGTGTTCACGCCAATAATTAATCCTCCAGAAACCGCTATTCTGGGTGTTGGCAGAATCGTGGACAAACCAGTTGTTGTGGGTAAGGAAATCGCGGTCAAGCCCATGATGTTCTTGAGTCTGTCTTACGACCACAGGGTTGTGGATGGTGCACCTGCCGCACAGTTTTTGCAAGGGGTAAAACAGATTTTGGAAAGTGAGACATTAGCTTAGCATGGTTAAATCGTGGTGGACTTACTATGTTTTCTAAACTGGAAGAGGAGTTTTTGGCGTCAGAGAGGGTTGCACGTATAGCAACTGTAAATGCCGTAGATAAGTCGCCTCATGTTGTTCCTGCTTGCTTCGCCTTCGACGGGAAAGCCATCTATACGACGCTTCATGTTGGGAGCAAGAGACTCAAGAATGTGCGTGAGGGGAGCAAAGTTTCGGTTTTGGTTGACAGGTACATGGAGGAGGGTGGCGACTGGAAAGTTCTTTGTGGGCTTTTGGTCTATGGCAAAGTTAGGGTGTTAAGTTATTATGATGACCGAGTTGAGTTTATGCACGGCTGGAAGTTGCTTACAGAGAAGTATCCTCAGTATAGGCAGTGGGCTAGGGCTGACTTGTTGCCTAAAGACCCTGAAAAAAGAAGAATCATGAGAATCCAACCGACAAAAGCAACACGCTGGGGCTTCGAAACATCTGGAAAGTAGTTACGTTAGGGTGAAAAAGAAGCCTCAAACAAAAGCCTCTTTATGAATCGTAAAATTCAATCAAAATTCTTATTGAGATATACTTTTAAGATTGTACAGTGAAAAGAAAATGTGACTAGAGGTTAAATGTGGAGAAGGTTTCTTGTCGTCTCTTAAACATTTACAGAATGGTCGGTATGCTGTTTTAAAGAAGCTTGGCGAAGGTGGAAGGGGCGTCGTATATAAAGCTAGAGACACTGTCTTGAACCGTGTTGTCGCAATTAAAATGCTTAAAAGCGCTGCATTAAGTGAGGAGGCGTATTCACGGTTTATGCGTGAAGCGCAAGTCGTGGCGAAACTTAACCATCCGAACATTGTTTCCATCTACGACATTGGCAAAGAAGACGAAAAACAGTTTTTTGTCCTGGAATTTGTTGATGGAATGAGTGTTCGCGAGCTTTTGGGAACGTATCCTGACGGCAGATGCGACATGCAAACCGTCTTAAGAGTTAGCATAGATGTTTGTAGTGCTCTTGAGTATGCGCATTCTCAGGGCGTTCTGCATCGGGATGTTAAGCCCGAAAATATTCTGATTTCTGAAGAGGGTACTGCGAAACTGATGGATTTTGGCTTGGCTAGGATGCTTGGTCAGCCTAGCATTACGCAGGAGGGAATTATAGTGGGTACGGTTGCTTATGTGGCTCCTGAGATAGCGTTGGGGAAAGGCGCCGACGTTAGGTCTGACTTGTACTCTTTTGGTGCAGTGTTGTACGAGATGGTGGCTGGGAAACCGCCTTTTCCAGGCGAAGACTCGGTAAAGATTATCTTTAGTCACATTCATGATTATCCAGTTTCGCCGAGTAGGCTGAATCCGAAGGTTCCACAGGTTTTGGCTGATTGTATCATGAAGCTTTTGGAAAAGGAGCCTGGGAAGAGGTATCAAAGTGCGGCGGATTTGCTTAAAGTGTTGAGAGAGGTTGCTGAAGAGTTCTTGAAGGAGACTCTTGTGCCTTCTCACAAGCCAGTCGTTGTTGTTCCGAGTCCTCGTCCAATTGCCGTGAGGGAGGTTCAGCTTATCGACAGAGTTGATGAGATGCGCCTTCTTAGAGAGGCTGTTGATAGGGCTGTTCGTGGCGAGGGCGGCGTTGTTTTTTCGTATGGAGAGGCTGGGATTGGTAAGACAAGGTTGGCTAGAGAGCTGGGAGCTTACGCACGTCTGCGTGGCATGCAAGTTTTGTCTGGCAGATGCCCAGCTTTGTTCAGGATGGATGGCGTACCGCCTTACGTTCTCTGGAAGGAAGTGATTAAGGATTATTTGGAAGTTTGTTCTCCTGAGCAATTGTATAGGGTGATCGGTTTTTATCCGAGTGAAGTTTCTAAGTTGGTTCCTGAGCTTAAGCAGAAGCTTGGGGCTATTCCTGAGTCTTTGCCCATAAGTCCCGAGCATGAGCGTGACAGGCTTTTTGAGGCGGTTTCTCAGTTTATCATTAACATTTCTAAGGAAGCTCCATTGTTGGTTGTTCTTGATGATTTGCAGTGGACTGACCCTTCTTCGCTTTTGTTGCTGCATTATTTGGCTCGTGGCGTCTACAAGGAGCCTCTTCTTCTTTTGGGTGCTTATCGTGACACTGACATTGACGAGCGACATCCTTTGTCTCCAGTCTTGACAGAGTTGAATAGGGAACGTTTGCTTCAGTCCGTTCCGTTGAAACGCATGTCTTTTGAAGATGTTTCGGAGTTGATAAAGCGGATTTTGGAGCAAGACGACGTGCCTAGAGAGTTTTGTGAACTTGTCTATGAGAAGACTAGGGGTAACCCGTTCTTTGTTGAGGAAGTGATAAAGTCCCTGAAGGAGGAGGAAGTCATCTATCGTGAGGAGGATAAATGGAGGATTCAAGAAGTTTCGAGGATTGAGTTTCCGAAGACGGTTAAGAGTGTTATAAAGTTGAGGATTGGTCGGTTAGATGATGAGTGTCAAAATGTTTTGACTTTGGCTTCTTTTGTTGGAAATGATTTCGGTTTTGAGGCTTTGTGCGGGGTTACGGGCTTTGAAGAGGATAAGTTGCTTGAGATAATGGAGAGAATGCTCAAGACGGGACTGGTTAAGGAGAAGGTTATCCGTGGAGAAGATGTGTATTGTTTTGCTGATATTATAGTTAGGGATGTTGTGCATGAGGAAGTCAGCCATTTAAGGCATAAGAGGCTTCATGGTGTTGTCGGATCTGCCTTAGAGAAGGCATACGCTAAAAATATCGATGAACATCTAGGAGAACTTGCCTACCACTTTCTGGAAGGCGGTGAAAAAGACAAGGCGCTTGACTACTTTTTGAAGGCAGGGGAAAAAGCACAGAAGGTTTATGCTCATGACGAGGCTTTTTCCTATCTTCACCACGCTCTTGAACTTCTCGAAGAGAAAGAGGGTAACCTTGAACAGAAAGCTCGCATAACGGAGAAGCTGGGCGACATTAAAGGGTGGATTGGGGAAATTGATGTCTGCATGGAATGCTGGAATAAGTCGTTAACACTGTGGGATCAGTTAGGGGATAAGAAAAGCGTTTCAAGGCTTCATTCCAAAATGGCATCCGCATATTGGGACCATGTTGGCGACAAGGACAAGGCTTCTGAGCATCATCGTATGGCTTTACAAATTCTTGAGAAGGAGCCTGAAAGTGTGGAATTAGCCAACTTATATGAAGATATTTCGCACATGCTTTGGCGGACTGGCAAGTCTGCTGAAGAGGCTTTGTCTTGGGCACAGAAAGCCTTTGAATTGGCAGAGAGATTAGGTGACCCCGGGACTCTTGCGAACTGTTATAACGATCTAGGAACATTAAGCATGAAGTCCGGAGAGCTCGAAAAGGCGACAAAATGCTATGAACAGGGACTGAAAATAGCTCTCGAAAATAACTGTGTAGGAGAAGCTGTCCGTCTTTACAACAACCTTTCTCTTTCCTACTGGTCTTCAGGAGAATTTCAAAAGACGTTCGAAACCGCTCAAAAAGGATTTGAATTCGCAAAAAAAGTTGGCGAAGTATACAACCTAGCTTGGATTAATCTTTTGTTGGCATATTGTTATTTGGCCATGGGGGAGGCGCAGAAAGCCCTTTCCATGGTCGAAGACATTTTAGCATTAGATAAGAGAACTAAATTCACCTCTCATATCCCAGGCGTAATGTGTGGTCTTGGATGGTGTTATCTATTTTTGGGAGAATGGGACAAAAGCCTTCAATTTCTAATGGAAGCCCTCGACTTGGCAAAAAAAGTTGGGGAATATCAAGATTCTGCTCTTGCTACTTTTTTGCTTGGAGAATTGTTTATGGATATGGAAGACTACGTGGAAGCGGAGAAATACTTCAAAGAAAGCAATAGCATCTATGAAAACGCAGGAGATACAACTACCCAGCTTGTCGACGTATTTCCAGCCCTTTCAGAACTATATCTGAAAAGAGGTGAAATTGAAAAAGCCAAAGAACTAATCGAAAGAACCAACGAACACGCAACAGAAACAAAAAACAGATTCTATATCTCTTACGCTGAAACGTTGAAAGGAATGCTTTTCAGAGAACAGAAAAACTGGGAACAATCCATACAACACTTTGAAAAAAGTCTTCAAGTAAGCAAATCCATAAACTTACAAAAATGGTGGGTCGGGAGATTCGCTGAACTCCTCTACGAATACGGCTTAATGTATCTGAACCGAAACGAAGAAGGCGACAAAGAAAAAGCCTACTCACTACTAAACCAAGCACTGGAAATATACCAAAAAATCGACGCCAAAAAGAAAATAGAAAAAATAATAGCAAAAAAGAAA
>Ga0209725_1000119_pt1 | contig 46724 bp, 44 predicted proteins | sample I18A1metaG_FD_184145 | JGI IMG/M metagenome (GOLD analysis project Ga0209725, IMG submission 184145) | Lake sediment bacterial and archeal communities from Gulf of Boni, Indonesia to study Microbial Dark Matter (Phase II) - ​I18A1 metaG... | ecosystem: Environmental > Aquatic > Freshwater > Lake...
GTTGGGGTGACCAGAGGTTTGACTGAATATCTACCCGTCCCAACCGTAGAATTCAACGGAACCAAGTATTACTTAGATTACAACAGGCCAAAGTCAATTGGCAAGGTTAGAGCATTCTTCGGAAGCTCTGCAATAGTGCTTCGTGCGTACGCGTACATACTGCTCCTCGGAAAAGAGGGTTTGGAGACGGTGTCCACCGTTGCGGTCCTGAACTCGAATTACATGGCTCAGAAGCTTCGAAAGATCAGGGGTTTCTCACTGCCTCTTGGAGAAGGTGTTCCTAGAAAGCATGAATTCGTTTTGTCGGCTTCGAACCTCGCTAAGGAAACGGGTGTATCAGCTTTGGGAGTGGCCAAAAGGTTACTTGACTTCGGTTTTCATCCTCCGACAATTTATTTCCCATTGAACGTCGAAGAAGCTATGATGGTAGAGCCAACCGAAACTGTGAGCAAACTGGAGCTTGACGCGATGATAGACGCTTTCGGTAAGATCAGTGAGGAGGCGTACGCGAATTCTGATGTGATCAAGACAAGCCCCCATGCAACAACTGTGACTAGGATAGATGAAGCTAAGGCGAGCAGGCCGAAGACGTTGCAGCTCACTTGGCAGATGAAACGAAGCTAATTCAAGAGGTGCAGATGAGGCCCATTTTCAAGTTGAAGACCATTATGCGGTGCATGCTCGTTTGAGAGTAAAGGTTCGATATTTCGCAGCGGTCCGCGAGATCGTGAATCTGCGGGAAGAAATTCTGGAAATCGAGGATGGCTCGATCGTGATCGATCTTCTCAGATTCCTGGCTACAAAATATGGCGATAAGTTCCGAGAGTACCTATTCGAACCTAAGAGTGAGAATCCTAAGCCTTACCTTCACTTCTTCTTAAATGAAAAATCCATTGCCGGTATTGACGGTTATTCGACGAAACTTAGCAACGACTGTACGTTTGCAATAATCCCTCCAGTGGGAGGCGGATGACTTGGATCAGCAATGTCATAGGCCTATTTTGCACATTCCGCCTGCATTCCTTGGTCCGGCACCGGCGGTTCTTTCGTAATTCTTTGAAAGACAATCCAATAGTCAATTTCCGATGACTCCTGACTCCGATGCACAATTGATGTCATGGAACTCCGAGGAAGATGCACTTTCGACTGTAGGAGGAGTTCAAGACATTCCCCAGGCGCTCATTGTTGGGGTAGGTGGGGCGGGGAATGACTTACTGACGCACCTGATGGATGCCTCCTCAGACGCCTTTTTTTGCATCGCTACGGACACGGATCGATATCACCTCCAAATCTGCAGAGCTCATGCAAAGTTACTCATGCAAGACGATTCGTCCTCAGACGCAGGTACCTTTGGCAACATCGACACGGGACGAAGAGCCGCACTGCGAACTGCCGACAAACTTGACAAGGCATTCGATAACGCAGACCTAGTTTTCGTTCTTGCTGGTGTGGGCGGCGGTACAGGGGGCGGTGCTGCACCAGTCATCTCTTATCGTGCCCGACGAAAGGGAGCTCTCGTCATCGGCTTGATCACAATCACACCTATCATAGGGAGGTATGGGGCGCAACTCGCGATCGAGAGCACTAGAAGAATGCTGAATACTTGCGACACACTGGTATTGGTGGACAACCAGGGCCTAGAACCGATTTCACCCATACTACCCCTTGGATTGAATCTGGACGCCCCTGCAAAGATGTGCTGCTCCGTTGTAGAGTCGATCACTCAAGCGTTTGCCAAGACAACCTCTATGAATGGAGGTCTGCGAAAGCTCCGGGTGATCCTTAAAGGAGCAGGGCTGTCGAGACTTGGTATCGGCGAATCCTACTCTCCTTTCGGAGTTGAGGAGGCGTTTCTGAGCGCGCTCAGAAACTCGATGCCCCTTGGACATTTGGAGTGTGCCAGGGGGATCTTCTTGGACATCATTGCTAGTGAAACCATTCAGGATTGGCATCGAGAGTCCGCGCTAGAGGCGGTCTTGCAGCGAGTGAATCCGGAAGCAGACCTGATATGCGAATGGAGGACCGAAGAAAGTCGTTCGACATCTGCTCGAGTAAGTGTGCTGGCAACTGGTGTTCCTTTCCCCTTCTCGTGGGGTGGTTACAGAAGGATCCCCCTGGAAATCTACGAGTTGGAGCCTGAATCCGGCGAAGATGAAGGGATCGGACTAGGTCTAGATCTTGAACAGCTGGAGTCGCCGTAGTTTATTTGAACCTGTAACCTAGCTTCCGTAGCTTGTTCATGACCGATGTTGGATGTCCAGAGGCGCGCACTCTCCCTGCCCTGATAGCCTGAATCAAGCTATCTGCGTCGCGGCCTTCGCATTGAACTAGGGTGTAGGCGTCGCCTATCGATTGGGGTATGTGTGAGTCACTTCCACCAACTTGTGGAAGATTGAATTTCTTCGCATCCCTCTTAGCCAACCAGTTTGAGATGTGAAAGGAAAGGGCGTCAGCATTTATCACTTCGACTGCATCCGGCTTGACAGTAAGTCGGGCAATCTTTACGCATTCGCACACTGGATCAAAGGGATGAGGAATGACAGCCACACCATCCTGTCTGTGGATTTCCCGGATAGTTTCATCGGCTGAGAGTCTAGGCGGAATTCTCTCGCGAACACCTAACCCTATTACATGACCATTACGCGATGTGACCTCGATACCCGGCAAGATGAGCACGTCGGCAAAGCTCGGAGGGTCAAAGTTATCATGCTCAGTGATGGCCAGACCGTCCAATCCTTTATCTCTAATGAGACTCGGCAGGTCTTCAACTCTCGTATGTCCATCATAGGACCTTATCGTATGAACGTGAAGGTCGAGTCTCAGAACCTGCAATATTAGCGCCTAAGCGGACAATGTCACCGAGATCTTGTGAAAGAGAGGCTTGGGCTTGCCGATTGTGTGGCTGGGCTTAAGGTCGAGTTTCCCTGCATCCGACCATCGCATCGTTGATTCATCAACTTGAAGATTCAGTTGAGTTGCGATCTGTTTCGATGTTTCCGGAAGAAATGGGGAGATCAGGATCCCTATCGATCTAACAAGTTGCGAAGCCAGATAGAGTGTGGAAGTCGTTCTTCCTCGGTCTGTCTTTATCAGATGCCATGGTTCCCTCTCGCTCAAATATTGGTTACCTCTCCGAGCGAGTTCAATGATCGCGCCCAGCGCCTCCTTCAACTGAAAGTCGTCTAAGAGCGAACCAACCCTGGAAGGAGCGTTTTCAACTTCATTCTTTATCTTCTCGTCTTTTTGCTCGAAGGTCTGAGGTTCAGGGATTCTTGATTCGAAATTCGATGCAATGAATGAAAGAGTGCGATGGACAAAGTTTCCGAGAACATCGTTCAGTTCAGCATTGATGTGTGCTTCAAAATCGCGCCAAGTAAAGTTTGCATCTCGAGCTTCAGGCCTCGTTGCAATCAAGACGTAACGCCAGTATTCTCCCGGTGCGATTTTCAGTGCTTCATCAATCCATACCCCGATCTTCTTACTTTTCGAGAATTTCTGTCCCTCAAAGAGAATGAATTCGGTCGAGGAAACTTGCCACGGGAGAACGTAATCGTCGTGAGTTGCGAGTAAGAGTGCAGGGAAGATGATCACGTGGAATGGTATATTGTCCTTTCCAATGAAGTGGACGTTTCGAGTTGTCTTATCGAACCAGAAATACTCCCAAGCGTCTGGCTTCTTAGATTTCTCAGCCCACTCAATAGATGCCGAAACGTAACCCAAGACTGCTTCAAGCCAAACATAAATTGTCTTTCCATCTGCTCCGGGAAAAGGGGCAGGTATTCCCCACTTGTTATCCCGAGTCAACGCTCTCGGCTTCAGTCCTTCCTCAATCCAGCGTAGGGAGAAGTTGCGCGCATTCTCAGGTAGTTGCCTATTGTTCTCGACGATCGCCCGAAGGCTATCGCGGAACCTTGGAAGGTCAAAGAACCAATGAGTGGATGATCTTATTGTCGGGCTGGCTCCGCAGAAGACACATCTTGATGATGCAAGTTCGAGCGGGTCCAAGACACGACCACACGAGTCGCATTGGTCTCCTCTCGCTCCCTCATATCCACAGTGGGGACAGGTTCCCTCCACAAATCGGTCGGGAAGGAATCTTTGATCTTTCTCACAGTATGGAAGGTTAACACTCTGGGTGTACACATATCCATTTTCGTAGACTTTTCTGTAGAGTTCTTGGGTGAAGCGAATGTGAACAGGGCTTTCAGTTCTGGTGTAATTGTCAAGCCGTATATGGTAGGCTTCCAGCAGCTCGCAGACTTGCTTATGGATTTCGTCGGTAAGCTGCCTTGGCGAAATACCCCTCTTTATGGCTTCAACCTCGATAGGTGTCCCATGCTCATCAGATCCCGTTACCGCGATGACTTCTTCACCCCTCAGACGAAGATACCTAGCGTAAACATCCGCGCTCAGTAGATGAATGAAGGTTCCCAGATGGGGAACGGAGTTAACGTAGGGCCACGCAGCGTTAACAATCCACTTGCCCAACTTGTCCTCGCCTCCTTCTAGGCCGAATAGTTATTCGAGAGAGTCGATGTGGTTCATTCCCCTTCAAGGCTCTCTTGATAATTCCGCTTAGTTTCGGCCCCTCCAGAATTGTCTCCAAGTCGTACCCTTGGTGTCGGCTCATTAATGTTTTCGCCTGATGAAGGGAAGCAATGAAATAGGGCGTTTGGCAGACTAGTCACGAAGCAAGAGATGAGCGAAGATTACGTGAAGCTATTGGATAGGGCGTACGCTAATCTGCCCAAGGCAGGTGGAACGGGAGAGCGGTTCGAGATACCCAAGGTTGTCGGAATAAGAATGGGAAGAAGAACAATCATCCAGAATTTCGGAGAAATCAGTAGCAGAATCAACCGGGATCCGAATCATCTGTTGAAGTTTCTGTCAAAGGAGATGGCAACGGCCGCGTCCCTAGACGGCTCCAGAGCCATCTTTCAAGGTAGATTTGATGTTGGGACTGTGACTAGGCTACTTAACATTTATTCGCAGCGATTTGTGATTTGCCCAATCTGTAGTAGACCGGATACCAAAATCGAGAAGGAAGGAAGATACCTTTTCCTCAGGTGTGAAGCCTGCGGTGCGAGATCTTCGATCCTTCCCGTGTGAGAAAGTGTTGCGAAGTGAACGAAGTATTCGTCAGGGTTTTCAAGGACGCCAAGTACACCCTTGTAGCTGTCTGCGATACCGAGTTGCTCGGCGAGACTTTTCGAGAAGGAAAATTGAAACTCGAGGTAAAAGCGGATTTCTATAAGGGTGTCCAGACAAGCATTTCTGAAGCTCTCGGGGCCGTCAATGATGCTGACATAGCCAATTTGGTTGGACCAGAAATCGTGGCGGCCGCTGTTGAACAAGGCCTCGTGGATCGGTCCGCCATCATTAGGATAGCGGGGATCCCGCATGTTCAAATCGTGAAAATGTAACTGAAGGTAGCCTGACCTTGTCTCTCTCGGCAATCATTTTCTTATATTCTTAATTAGGCTAGGGCAACTATCTGCGCAACTCAATCTGGGGTGGAACTGTGGGAAAGAAGAAGGTCCTCAGTGAAGGGGAACTGAGGGAAATGGTCATGCCTGGCGAAGGGCAACTGCTTGGGATTGTTAGCCAGATGTTGGGCTACGATAGACTCATGGTCAAATGTACTGACGGTCACGAGAGAGTATGTCGCATTAGGGGAAAGATGAAGCGAAGAGTCTGGATCAAGGTGGGTGATGTTGTCTTGGTCGCCCCTTGGGATTTCCAAGTTGACAGTAGAGGCGACATACTGTGGAGATACACGGAGAGTCAGTCAGGTTGGTTACGTAGCCAAGGCCACCTCAATCTTTGAGCTCTTGAAGATGACTGAACGATGAGAGGAGTGGAGTCAGCAGCTGAGCGCAAGCTCCGTAGGAAGGTAGCTCGCTACGAAGTAAAACAGCTGATGAAAGAAAAACGTAGCGAGGAGATGGAAGCTCTCGAAGAAGTCTTCGACAAGTCAACGCTCATGATTGTCTACCGAATGCTGAATCGCGGCTACATCAAGAACATCTTCGGCGTGGCTCGTTCAGGTAAGGAATCAAGGATATACTGGTGTGTCGATCGTCGGGATGAACCTGTTGCAATGAAGATCTATCTGACCACATCGGCAGAATTCAAGAAAGGTAGACTGATGTACATTCAAGGAGATGAAAGATTCAAGGAGACGAGGAAGGACACACGTTCCCTCGTGAAGCTCTGGGCTCTGAAGGAATTCAGGAACTTGAAGCAAGCCCAGCAGGCGGGCGTTCATGTGCCTGCCCCTATCCGAGTTGACGGTAACGTGCTATTGATGGAGTTCATTGGGAGAGAGGGCATTCCAGCTCCACTCCTGAAAGAAATTACTCTCAACGATCCCGATATTGTCTATGCCCGGATCATAGAGGCGACTAAGCGACTGTATCTGAAGGCCAAGTTGGTTCACGGAGATCTAAGCGAGTACAACATTATGATGCTCGATTCAAATCCCGTCTTTTTTGATTTGGCGCAAGCCGTTCCACCGGAACATCCCATGGCTCAAGTGTTCTTGGAGAGGGACCTGAATCATATCAATGAGTACTTCTCGAAATTGGGCGTAAATGTCAAGCCCATTGAAGGGTTGATTCCATCGGTGACAAGCGAGAATGGAAACGAAAGTTAGCCTAACCATCCCCTTGGAGCGGGTCGGTGTTCTCATCGGAAAAGATGGCTTCACCAAGAGCAGGATTGAGCAGGCCTTCAGGACGCGTCTGATGATTCAAAGCGAAACTGGAGTCGTAGAAATTCTCCCAAAGGATGATTCTGAAGACCCTACCACAGTGCTTCGTGTGCGAGATGTAGTGCGTGCGATTGCGCGCGGTTTTTCTCCGGAACGAGCGTTCAAGTTGGTTGAGGAGGACATTGTTCTCGATGTAATTGATCTGCGAGAAATGTTCGGCAGAAACGAAGCTAACATTGCCAGATTAAAGGGTCGAGTGATTGGACGTGAAGGAAAGATCCGGAGGCTAATAGAGGAGATGACAGACGCGAAGGTTTCTGTGTACGGACACACAATTGCGATGCTTGGAGAATACGAAACCGTAACTGCTGCAAGAGAAGCAATAGAACTGCTTCTGAAAGGCAAACAACATTCTACTGTGTACAAACTGCTTAGAAAGATAAAGAGCGAGAGCAAGAAGAGACGAACCCTTGAGCTTTGGCAGAAGCCACCAACGTGAGACGAACTTCACATCATCAGCTTTATCCTGCACCTATGATAGCTTAGGCGAACGCTGATGTCCCTGCAAGAGGTATTTCAAGAAATATCGGCGGCGGATTTCTTCTATCGAAACAGAGACATCGCGGGTTTCACGAACCCTACTCGAGCCATATACTCAACGGTGCGTGAACTTGTTGAGAATTCACTTGATGCTTGTGAGACTAGGGGCATCCCGCCCGATATCTACCTCCGAATATCGCATGAATCTGGGCCCACGGATGGACCGGGAGTATATCACGTTCATATCGAAGACAACGGCATAGGAATACCTCACGATATTATTCCCTCCGCCTTCGGTCAGGTTCTCTTCGGATCCAAGTACAAGCTCCGACAGACCCGCGGTACGTTTGGATTGGGCGGAAAGATGGCAATACTCTACGGTCAAATCACTACTCATGGTTCAGCGAGGATCATTTCCAGCACAGGACGCAACAAGATGCACGGATACGAGTTGATGATTGATATTCAGAAGAACAAGCCTGTTGTCCTAAAGCATAAGGCTCATCCGAACGAGGAACATTGGCGCGGTACCGTCATCGACTTCTCAACCGAAGCAGATTACACTCGTGCCATGTCAAAGATTCTTGATTACCTGATGGAGACAGCCATCGCGGCTCCATATGCAACGATAACCTACGTTGATCCGAGAGGCAGGCTGTACAGGTTTCATAGAGCAACAACACAGATGCCGAAACCTCCCCAGCAAACGCTACCTCACCCGTATGGCGTTGATGTTGAGACGATGAAACGCCTAATCGAGATCACCCAAGAACGAACTATGCTGGCCTTCATGGTTACACATTTCCACAGAGTCGGTAGGACCATAGCAAAATCCTTCTTGGATTACACTAATGTTCAAGCTAGAAAGAATCCGAAGAAACTCACACCGGATGAGATTGTTCGACTGGTCAACGCGATGAAGGGATACAAGTTCCTTGCCCCCGACGCCAGTTGTCTATCGCCCCTAGGAGAAGAATTGCTTGAGGCGGGAATCAAGAAGGAACTTTCCCCCGAGTTTGTAGCTGTCTATCAACGGAAACCATCGGCATATTCCGGATTCCCGTTCATCGTCGAAGTCGGCATAGCTTATGGAGGGCAAATAGAGTCCGGAGGCGGAATCAAGCTTTTCAGGTTCGCAAACAAGATTCCATTACTCTTCGATGAGGCCAGCGATGTCTCTTGGAAAGTTGTGAATACTCAGATCGATTGGCGACATTACAAAGCATCCCCAGACATGCCAATCGCAGTTTTCGTTCACATATGTTCAACAAAGGTCCCCTACAAAACTGTCGGGAAGGAGTTCATCGCTGACCGGCCTGATGTAGAGAGGGAGATACTAAACGCAGTCCGAGAGATCGCACGTCGGCTCTCCCTATTTCTCTCTAAAAAGGTTCACTTGGCGCAACAACGACGTAGACTAGATGTTTTTGAGAAATATCTTCCAAAGATCGCATCCTTCTCTTCGAAGCTGGCAAGGAAAGCCAAGGCACCAGACATTTCCCCGTTACTCAGGAGTGTTTTGAGTCATGAGGAAGAAGAGCAAGACAGCGAGTCGGATTGAACAGAAGAAACAGTCTGTTCTATCCAGTCTCAAACACTTAGGCGAGACTCTCTATTCTCAACTCTCTCAGAGACAGTGGCCTTGGGTCAAGATGCCGAGCCGCTCATTGAACAATATCTGCTACGATCAGAAGACTCGACAATATGTGCTCGGAGATCGCAACGTCCGACGGAGTGCGCGAAACGTCAGGCACATCCGTCCCCTAACACAGCTTGTCTGGACGGGATCCTTCGTCGATCAACTCACGAGGGAAGGCAAGACGTCAACGCTCCGAGATGTCTTCTACTCGGCCCAGGCCTACGAGATGAGTTTCGCTGACCAAGCCGAGAGCGACGACATAATCACCGATCTAGAGACGGTCCTTGAACACGCCAGAGAAGATTTCAACGTCTTCCCCGAGGAACGGAGCGCGATATTTGGAGATCTGACTATCGAATACACTGTCCGTGGCTATGAAGGAAAGAAACTCAATCTGTCCTCGCACCCAGACGGAATGATGATTGGCCCCGCCCTCACAAACTCGGAGTTTGTGGGATGCAAGGCAGACAAGGTCATCGTCATCGAGAAGGGCGGCCTTTTCACTCGCTTCATTGAGGAAAGAGTCCACCAAAAGTATAAGGCCCTGTTGATCCACACGGCAGGTCAGGCGCCTCGTGCTACTAGAGCCCTTATCCGAAGGCTGAGTCAAGAGCTGGGTCTTACTGTTTACATTTTCTGCGACGCAGATCCGTGGGGAATGCACATCGCCAACGTAATTATTTCCGGCTCTGCGAATGCTGCTCATCTCAGAGAGCTCAACACACCCGACGCTAAGTGGGCTGGTGTCTGGGCTTCTGATATCGTGGAGTACAAGCTGCCCAGTGACCCACTTACTGAGCTTGACATCAAGAGGCTCTACGAGCTTCAGAAGGATCCGAGATACGAAGGTAAACTCTGGAAGCGTGAAATCGAAACATTCCTGAAAGTAGAACGCAAGTCAGAGCAGGAGGCTTTTAGTCGTTACGGACTAGCTTACATTGTAGACAAGTATCTCCCCGCTAAACTTAGGGAAATTGGCTGACCTCGCCACAGTATCTGCCAATCGGCTGATCAATCTGCGAGGCAGCGCGCGATTGCCAGAGAGTAAGAGCATCCCACGACCAGTATGGTACATTGGCCTAACGAGTCTTTTTGCCGATGTTAGTAGTGAGATGGTGTTCGGAATTCTGCCGACATTCATGGCATTCGTATTGGGGCTGAACATGGTTTCAATAGGGGGAGTTGAAGGTGCAGCCGCCGCAACAACAAGTCTGCTCATGGTTGCCTCGGGATGGCTGTCGGATAGAGTGCATCGCAGAAAACCAATCGCAATAATCGGCTATACTCTCTCTGCTCTAAGCAAACCATTCTTCGCGATGGCCACAAGTCTTGCCGATGTCTTCATAGTCCGTGTCCTCGACCGTATTGGCAAAGGTACGAGGACCGCACCTAAAGATGCCTTAATCGCAGATTTCGCCAATTCAACAATATTGGGCAAAGTCTACGGTTTGACAAGATCCATGGACACGGTCGGAGCAATTCTGGGACCCATTGTTGCATTGACACTTTCGGTGGTTATTACGTCCAAAACCTACTATACCACGATCTTCTTGCTGTCACTGATTCCGGGACTTCTTGCGACAATCCCTCTTGGGCTCGGCGTGAAGGAGACTGGAAAGCCGAAGATGACGACAAAGCGAACAATCTTCGGTTCTGTGGACTTCGCAATGAAGTTCAAGTTGTACACCATCATAGTACTGTTGTTCTCAATAGCAAATTTCAGCTACGCTTTCTTTCTCTTGAGGGCGACATCACTAGGTGTTCCACCAACCTTTACAGTAGGTCTTTACCTAGTTTTCAATGTGACCTACGCACTAGCCGCCTATCCTTTTGGTTTGCTCGGTGATCGGGCCAATAAGCTTTGGATCATTGTGAGCGGCTACTTCACTTTCGGCTTAACGATGGTAGGTTTCGCGATGGCACGTTCAGCAGTTTGGGTGGTGCCTCTATTTGTTGCATATGGGGTCTCTTACGCTATCGTTGACACGCTTCAGAGAGCGGTGATCCCTGAATTGATCCCATCAGAAGTCCGCGGCACAGCCTTCGGCATGTTACACACGGCAATCGGAATCGCCTCATTGCCAGCCGGACTTATTGCTGGAGCTCTTTGGGAATTCTTTGGGGCTCACACGCCGTTCCTAATGAGCGCGGTTCTCTCGTTGCTGGCCGGCTTATCGCTTGGGGTCCTAGTCAAGAAAGGACGCTAAGGCGTCCCCAGTAATCTTCTCTGATGAGTCTTCACAAGAACTCCATCATCTGAGATCTCATATGGGATCCACGTTGTCAGATGCCTTGCGCCTACCATCTTTAGAACCCGGAGAGAGCGAGCGATTCCTTCGTAGCTTTCCTCAACCCTGAGTTCTATCACACCGTCGACGACATCCTGTGCAGATGCAACATACGCGACATGGAAGGCTTTTCTGTTCATAGTAATCAGACACATGCATTTTGCTTGGCGCGCGCGAGCGACAAGGACGCGGAGAAACTCAAGAGCTGAGCGGATACCTCTCTTGCGAATCAAGGTGTTGAAGGAGTCTAGAATCATCAGCGAAACAGCCCTTTTGGTCATTACATCCGACAGAGCGATGCTGATTGCTGAGAGGTTCTCGGGATCAACTATGTAAGGTTCCTCACTCTCTACTCCGACAGTCTTTGAGTAGCAGTCGATGATGATGAGCGAGGACCAATCGACTCTTTCCTCCCTGAAACGGGATAGTGTCAGTTGTCGAATATTTGCCGGGAAATTGTCCAGAGTTATGTAGATGATCGACCTCCGAGCTTGCATTTGTGTGCTGACAAAATGGGTTAGGAGGTTTTCCTCTCCTGCTCCGGGATCGCTCAGGACCAAGACAGTGCAACTCGCGGGAAGACCGTTGGTTAGAATCCCATCCAGAATATCAAGTCCAGTTTTAGTCGTCAGCGCATGAACTCCAATAGAGCTCGCTAAGTCCGGCCGACCGAACTCTGGTGCTACTACCTCTCCTAGGGCAAGTTGCTTTGATATGGCATCTTGGATCTCCTTGTCTCTTTCCATCGCAAAAGAATATACTTCGCTTTTCTTCAGAATTCCCAGTTCAACGAGGTCTTCGAGTTCACGTTGGACCTCCGTCGAGCTTCGCCCGATCCTCTTGGCGAGCTCCTCCGGTGTGTCTGCTAACTTGGCGTTGTTATGAAAGAGGGTCAGAAGGTCGGCCTTAACATCAGTATCTAAGAGCCGCTCGAAGAGCTTCATTGAGCGCTTCATGTCAGGCCGTACCTCGCCTAGCAACGCTTCTAGTAGTGTGACGTGGGGGGCGTTGTCGAGCATACTTTAATGTGCTGGGAATTCGTGTTCGGTAGTAACGCGTTTGAATCTAAACGAGGACAGCGCCGTGCGTGTTTCTGAGAATCCCGTGTTGACCTCGAGCCGGGACCCCCAAGAGATATGACCATTTGCAGCAGAGTCAAATGCGAGTAGAGTGGCTGCAATCTCGTAGGTTCTTCTTTGACTGACTATCGATGGAGACCTCTGCGTCTGGGAGCATATATCGCAAACACGCCTTTCCACATCGAATCGTAAAGTCTACTCATCGTTTCGATGAAACGTGTGCTGTTAGTCCAAAATCCTACGTCGGCTCCGACATCTTTGTTGTTGTCGTCTGGAAGTCGTTCGTATAGCATCAACTCCCCTTGGTCAAGGATCATGATTCCTGCTGGGCCTAGGGCTTCAGAGTAGCGAAGTTCCGAAACGGGGACTAGTTTTCTGGCACCCTCTGTATTTTCACTAGTGATGGGAGCAATGATTCGGATCTTACTGCCACGAGCTTTGGCTTGTCTAAGTTGTTCCAAGTGAAAATCCGCTAACGCTTGGATTCCACGTTCGGTCGTCCAAATCTCCACACTCCGATCGGAAGATGAGATCATCTCGTTGAGTTTCTCAGTTACCTCCACTCTGCCCTTGAAGATTCTAAGCTCATCGGGAGGTATTCCCTTGCGCAGAGCTTCGATGCGGCTTTCAGCTGGCGTGGCTGAGCTCCACATCTCCTCAAAGTAAGCTTGAAGGTTCCTTACAAAGGCCCGACTGTTAATCCAGAGCGCGACTTCCTCGCCCGTACGTGGAGTCTCATCAGCCGTCGTTATTTCGAACAGAGCCTCATTGTCATCAATGATCGAGACCCTCGGAATTGGCTTAGCCTTCAGGTCGAGGTGTCTGACCTCAAAGGTCTCTTGAAGTTTCTCCACAACATCCAAATTGGATCTTGTTATCGCTGTGATTACTCTGACTCTCAAACCCAAACTCGCGCCATGTGCCAACAAATCGAAAAGTCCGGAAGTATCTGCACGCAGAAGTTCGGAGGACGAAAGGACACCCATCACCGATTTCTCCGCCTTCGCATACATGCTCTGGAGCCTTTGCTCTATTCGGAGTCGCCCTTCAACAACCTGAAATCGCTCAAGCTCTCGTGCAAAGGGCTCGACACGTATCTCCTCAAACTGGCGACGGAGGGTTTCGCCCCGCTGTTCAAGAAGTCTTAGCTTGGCCTTTCTCTCGTCGATAAGGACCTGTAAGCACTTGTCAAAGGGGACGGACTGAAATCGAACCGGTCTCTCTAACGTGGCTTCTACAAGACCTCGACGCTGCAGGTTCCTTATGGTCCTGTATGTTTCGGTCCGGTTAATCTGAACTGCCCGGGCCACCTCGCTTGCTTTCGAGGGGCCTGTCTTCGCCAAGAATACGAGGACCCGGGCCTCGTTTCTTGTGATCCCATATTCCTGCAACTCCGCGACAACGTCACTTGCCGCCTGTACCTGAACTGAACTGGAACGACTCACTGGATTGTCTTCCTGGTCCTATGTCTGGTAGGAAAGCGACAGAGCTCAATATAAACAGAAGCCGTCAAACCGTTGCGGCTGGTTCATCTATTTCCATGCGACTGAGATGACCAGAAAACCGAGAAAGACCCCGACGAAATTTGAGGGTGAATCGTGGGGCTTCCCACAATCAAGATGTTCCGTCAAGGCCGCGTGATAGGCGAGGTTATCGGCTACATCCCAAGTTCCAGACTAAGGGCTGAACTGGACAGGATCATTCAGAGTCACAGGGAATGCCTTCTGAGCAGTTCTCCGATTCGCGCCTGATTCTAATCGCAGCTTAAGTTTTCCGTTCTCACATCAGGCCAGTCTGTACTTTCGTGTAGGTTCTCTCGATTCCATACGGTTTGAAGGCTGTTCCGCTTCCGGTGTAGAATTTGAGGAACCACTCCACCCAGTGAAGTCGAAGCGATTGCATGAAGACGAAGGCGGTTTCCAGTATCAGTATGAGGATAGTGGTCAGTGCCGCGAACAGAACCCAACCAATCGCGCTTCCCATTAGGTTACCCCAGGCGGTGAAGAATGCCAAGACTCCCAAAAATAGGCGAAGGAATACATCGTCGATCAACTTCATCGCAAGTATTCGAACGTAGGATATCGTGTGGGAGAGCGACGCTAACATGGATTCAAAAGCGTGCATTAACCCCATTCCGCCTTCCGCCCAGAGCTTCAAGGCCATCATCGCTATCAGCGGAACGCCCATGCGTAGAAAGATGTCGGTTGCACTTCGTGGGTCGAAGAGGTAGTTGGGAAATCTGAGTCCATACTGTAGGAGCGTTATGCCGAATGCTCCGTAGAACCAGATCCAGACAACAGGGCCTGAGATCAATTCGCGGTATTCCTTGGCGTAGACTTGGTTGAATACGTTCAGGAGAAGTCCGGACAGTATGTGGATGACTCCGATAGTTATGGATAGTCTGAGCATAAGTCGAATATTCTCAAAGGGTTCAAACCATAAAGGTCCATGTAGGCCGGTTATCAGCTCGAACCATTCTGGATTCCCAAAAACAGTCCCGTAGAGAAAACCAACGATGAATGCTGATCCTCCGCTGAGTATAAGCAGGGGCGAACCTTGAACGACCATGTTGAAAACTCCGCCCAATCCGCCGAAGGCGGTGTCTTGGATCACTAGCCCGCGTTTCTTGTAGAGGTAAATTAAGCTGGAGATCAGCATTACGACAAGGCCGTTCCCTACGTCTCCAAACATGAAACCGAAGAAAATCGGGTAAGTCACGAGCCAAAGAACCGTCGGATCAACCTCATCACTCTTCGGAATCCCGAAGCCCACGGTGAGTTTCTCGAATATCGAGAGAGTTGGAAGCTTCGGATTCTGCAGGCTTGTTGGTGCATGTGTACTCGACCAATCCTTCATAATGACTTCGTCTGCACATATTTCCTTGAGCTCAGATCGGATACGGCTGACCTTCGAGGAGGGCATCCATCCTTCGATCATGTACGTGGATTCGGTCTTCCCGCAGAACCCCTTCGCCTGTTCGAAGGCCCGTTCAGCTGCAATGACCTCGCGCTGAACAAGCAGGTACTCCCCCTCGACACGGCTTATTTCGGCGAGTTTCTCACGGAGTTGACTCAGACGTTTCTTCGCTTCTTCAATCCTACTTGTTGCTTCATATGCTAGGCGTTTGCTTCTGAGAGCTGCTTTTAGCTTCAAACCCAAAGTCTGAGTGATGGCGTCTGCGACTGCTCCTTCGTCTCGTTTTCCACGCATAATCCTTGCGACGTTGTCTGTAATGTCCTTGACTACAGCGTCTTCTAGAGCCTTTGCTTGTATTAGGTCACCGAGAGGTCCTGCCACTTCTATTTCGGATGGCTTGAGCGTTTGAAAGATGCTGGCAACTATCTCCTCTAGCCTGTGCCTGCCTTCAGGCGAGCTCACATTCTCAATCTTTGCGATGTCTTCAATGCTAAGCTTCAACTGTTGCTCGGCGTATGTGATGAGGGATTCCAGAGCTTGAGCCTCGTTGGTAGTTGAGGTGACTTGCTGCTCGATCTCTGCGGCCTTTTTCTCGACCTCAACTGTCTTCTCGTCCGAGATGCGCAGCTCCACGGGGACAGGCGTCGGAGGCAACGAATCCAGTGTGAGTGTGCTGACTAACGAACTAATTTTCGATTCGAGAGTCGTTAGTCGATAAAGCCTCTCTGAAACAGGGGCGGGCCTGACTCCTCCTCCGTATCCTTTGATCATCTCCTTTACGTCGAGTAGCTCGATTGCATTCTGCTCGCGAAGATAGAGCATGGCATCTTCAAAGTTCCTTTGCGGTACAATTATTTCGACTCGTCTCATCCTCGCGGGTAAGAGCAATTCTAGTCCTCCCCTTAGCAGCCTGAAGCTTGATCAGATATATTCGGTCCGTTCCCTCTCACGTTTTCTTCGCTTTTGTTTCTGTGTAAGTAGTCGTTTTAGTCTGTCCGTAATCGCGTCGTATATAGCTGGCAGCTCCCAGCCGCCTTCAGAGTACGTGTACGTGTCCTTGGAGGTTCTGATGTGCACCGTCACCTCATATCGACCTCGCTCTTTGCCGGGTCTACTGAACTTGGCCTTAACCACCGACCTTGCTTCGAGGATGTCGGGAAAGCTTCGGTGTAGTTGATTAATCGTTCGCTTGAATTTCGTTTTCGTGGCTTCGGCCTCGAATGGGTCTTCAGGAAGCCCAACCATGAACATTGGGACTTCAGGTTCAGGCTCTGGTTCCGCGAGTAGCGTCATAAAATCTCTGTAGGTCGCTATCCCTTGAAGCTCGTCCCATTGCGTGACGAGAATGTAGGTCTTTCCCCCGTCTAGCATCTTATCCAACGCCTGTTTTGCCTCTATTTCCGGTGCGCAGGTCAGGGGTGTCGGGTCCATGGCATCACGGACAGCAAAGTCGAAACTTCGTCGTATCTCAGGTTTCATAGACCTGCTACCTACACGTTCCTGTGGAGGGATTCGAGAAACAATATCGATGGAAGTTATGATGCCAGTTACATGCCCATTGCTCATAACCGGCAGGTGATCGATTCTTTTTCTTGCCATGATGTCCTTGGCCTTCGCAACCGAAGCCCCTGCTTCGACCGTGATCGGGTTCTTTGTAGTGATTGACGATATCCTCAGGTCGCGATCGATCTTTCCTCTTAGCTCTTGGAGTAGGCTCACAGAGTTTATTTGACCCACGATCCTGCGTCCGTCGGTTACAGGAACGGCTCGTATTCTGTAATCGGCCATCAGTCTCGCAGCCAAGCCGACCGATGCTTCTCTGGAAAGTACCGGGGCATAGGACATCAGGGCCGACGGCTTCGTAGCTTCAACGTTAGCGGTCTTCAAAACGTCTCTGGCAGAGATAATCCCGCAACGGGAGCCCTCTGGCAAGAAAACTTCGTATGCCCCACCTTCCTTAAGCATACCTATGATCTTCGATACATTGCTCTCAGGCGGCATCTCCAGCAGTCTTGAGATGAATGAATCTATGGGCTTGTTCCTCAGTTCCTCCGCGAACTTCGGGAGACTTGGAAGGGACAAGAGCAGAATTCATCCTATGTAAGCAATGGACAAGAGGGCTTTACAACGCACACTCTCGCAAATAAGTTCGTACGTCTATCTCTTGAGATATTTTCCCACCATTACGAGGTCAGAATGGACCTCATACCCGTTTGCTTTGAAAAATTCAATCGACTTCGTGTTCCACTGGTAAACTTGTGCGTTGATCTTGGGGGCCCCTTTCTCTGCTAAACGTGCCTCTAACTCTCGGAGAAGCGAGCTGCCAACACCTTTCCGCTGGTGGTTCGGCCTTACAGCGAGATGGTTGATCCAGCCGCGTCTTCCATCCCATGCACCGAGTACAACCCCCACTATCTCACCTTCATCCTCAGCGATCAGGAACAGGTCAGGGTCCCGTTGCAGTTTCAGTTTGAGGCCCTCGAGCTCGTCTCCCGGGCGCAGGAGCAAACCAGCGTCTTTCCAGAGCGTCAATACTCTGTCATAATCCTGAAGTTGAAAACGGCGGATGCGCATATGGCATGACACCGAATGGCAGAATGTCTGAGAGTGTGGGCCTGCTTGAAGAATATTCTCAAGCTGTTCAACCGGAGTCATTGCGTACCCTTTTGGGCTTCTTCCTGAATTATGCGGACGCGTGTCGTCACCGTAAGTGGAACGAAATTCTTCCGTGCTCAACACACACCCCAATCGATTGAGAGACATGAAAAATAGAACGCGAAACGGACGGAGCGTATTGACGACAGATTTATTAGAGAGCTAGTGAGCCGACGTAAGCTTCAAGGTCTACGAGCGCGATGGCGAACTCTCTCAAGCGCTTCAAGAAAGACTCGCTGCAACTTCTTTCAGTGATTGTCACGCTCGTAGTCATCATTCTTCAGTAGCTCGTTTTCGAACTGAATCGGTTCGAAGGCGGGTCTGGATTCTAAAGGAGTGAAAATCCAAACATTGGGCAAGATGTCTGGCGCGCAGGCTCTCATTGAAACCCTGCAAAGAGAAGGAGTAGAAGTTGTCTTTGGGCTTCCAGGTGGAGCCAACATTCCTATCTACGACGTCCTCTACGACTACCAAAACCTAGGATACACCCCGCCAGATTACAGAGGGATACGACACATCTTAGTGCGGCACGAACAGTCGGCAGCCCACATGGCTGATGGCTTTGCGCGCGTCTCTGGGAAAGCCGGAGTATGTATCGCAACTTCGGGCCCTGGAGCGACGAATCTGATGACCGGCCTAGCAACCGCATACATGGATTCGTCGCCAGTCGTCGCGATAACGGGACAAGTTCCATCCTTCGTAATCGGGTCAGACGCATTTCAAGAGACAGATGTGATTGGAATGGCGACCTCGGTAACAAAGTATACCTTTCAACCACTGCGCGTGCGAGAAATACCCTACGCGATCAAGGCAGCTTTCTACCTAGCGGTGGCTCGACGTCCGCAGCCAGTCTTAGTAGATATTCCCAAAGACGTTCAGCAAGGCGAGGACGACGTCGAATTCCCAGACCATATTGATTTCCCGAACTATCAGCCGTTACCTGATCCTGATCCGACAATAATCAAGACTATTGCTCGTACAATGCTTGGCGCGCAGCGTCCGATCATACTTGCTGGCGGGGGTGTGAAGATCGCGAACGCATATCATGAGCTCCAAGCGCTGGCCGAACTCATAGTCGCACCGGTCGCAACCTCTTTCATGGGTAAGGGAGCATTCCCGGAGAACCATCCACTGGCTCTTGGCTGCATGGGAATGCACGGCTCCGAGCGAACAAACAAGATAATTCCAGAATGCGATGTGCTCTTCGCCATAGGTTCGAGATTTTCCGACAGAACCACCGGCAAAATGGAGAAGTTCGCTCCAAATACAAAGGTCATTCACATCGATGCGGACAGAGCAGAGATCGGCAAGAACTACAAAGCCCCAGTAGTTTCACTGGTAGCCGACGCCAAGAAGGCATTGCAGGCGCTGATAGGTGAAGTCCAAGTCGAGTTGATGGGGCAACACCGCGAGGCATGGGTCAAACGTGTCCAAGAAGTGATGGTAATGGCAGGCACCGAATTTGACGGCAATGGCTCGCGCCTGAGTGGAGCGGAGACAGTCAAGATGATTCGGCGATTCATACCGTCCAAGGCGATAGTAACCACGGAGGTGGGTCAACATCAGATGTGGTGCGAGCAGCACTTCCAAGTGATCGAACCAGGAACATTCTTTAGTTCAGGAGGTTTGGGAACGATGGGTTTCGGATTCCCAGCAGCGCTCGGCGCCAAAGTCGCACGACCGGAGGTTCCAGTTATTGACATAGCTGGCGACGGAAGCTTCCGAATGACGGAAAACTCCCTCGCCACCAGCGTCGAGGAACAGATTCCCGTCACCGTGATCATATTAAACAACAGTATGCTGGGGATGGTCGCGCAATGGCAGCGATTTTTCTACAATCGACGATATTCAGGTGTCCAGCTGGGTCGATCACCCGATTTCGTGAAACTGGCCCAGGCCTATGGGGCTGAAGGCGTTCGCGTCGACACCATTCCGGAGCTGGAGGCCGCCGTCAACAGGGCAATACGTTCCCCAGTCACAACAGTAATCGACGTTCCAATATCACCCGAAGAAAACGTCCTTCCAATGCTCCCGCCGGGCGCTGGAATTAGGGAGATGATTGTCGGATGAGTCAGGATACGCAACTTCGCATCATATCCGCACTGGTCGAACACAAACCGGGAGTGTTATTTCGGATCACCAACCTCATTCGTAGGAAATCCTTCAACATTGAGAGCATTGCAGTCGGCCCAGCTGAAACTCCGGGCTGCGCAAGAATGACATTCACAATGTTCTCAGACTACAATCGATTCGATCAGGTGTTGAAGAACATCGATAGACTGATCGATGTCCGAAGTGTCTCGCCACTAGAAGAAAGGAGTGCAACCATACGTGAACTGGCCCTCATCAAGTTCTCACCAGGGTTTCCCGCAATGAGACCCGAGATAATGAACTACATTGAGACGTTTCGTGGCAATATCGTGGACGTATCTCCAGATACCTTAACGGTCGAGGTCTCCGGCGATCCGGACAAGATCAACGCTTTCATCAAACTTGCTGGAAACTTTGGACTCAAGGAGGTGGCGAGGACAGGCGCCGTAGCTCTATCTCGCGAAATCGTCCCATCGGAGAGTGCCGCGAAATGGTGAAGGTATACTACGATAATGATATTGATGAGGCCCCGATTCGTCAAGCCAAGGTCGCCGTTATCGGTTACGGAAGTCAAGGCCGAGCCCAAGCCCTGAACCTGCGAGACTCTGGCGCCGAAATCCTTGTGGGGCTCCGTCGAGAAGGCAATTCTTGGCAGCTAGCAATGAGTGATGGCTTTCAACCCCTCGCGATCGCCGACGCAGCTGCCCAAGCAGACACGATCTTGCTGTTAATTCCGGATCCGCAGCAACCCTCTGTCTACAAGTCGGATATCGAGCCGCATCTCGAAACGGGTAAAGCATTGAGTTTCTCTCATGGATACAACATACACTTCCGAGATATTGTTCCTCCCAAGAACGTAGATGTAATCATGGTGGCGCCTAAGAGCCCAGGGCAGCGACTGCGCGAACTCTACATCAATGGCTTCGGCGTCCCAGCCTTGTTCGCTGTCCATGAAAACGCCTCAGGACAAGCGCGTGAACTCGTCTTGGCGCTCTGCAAGGGAATCGGTTGCTCTCGAGCGGGTGTCATTGAAACCACATTCAAAGACGAGACTGAATCCGACCTGTTCGGGGAGCAAGCAGTCCTTGTGGGCGGTTTGATGTGTCTCATTCTTGAAGGATACGAGACGCTGGTAGATGCCGGATATTCCCCTGAACTCGCATACTACGAAACCTGCAACGAGATGAAGCTCATAATGGACCTAGTCTACCAATATGGATTCGTGGGGATGTTACGTCGAGTTTCAGACACCGCGAAGTTCGGCGGTCTGACTGTGGGACCAAAAGTGGTCGATCGGAAAGTCCGCCAGAACATGAGGAGAGTTTTGAGAAACATCCAATCCGGAAAGTTCGCGAAGTCTTGGACCAGAGAGCCCGCGAAGGCTTCCGAGCAACTCAAGCAGATGATGGGAAAACTCGAGCAACATTCCATAGAAAAAGTCGGCGCGGAAATCAGGAGATGGTCCGGCCTTCAGAAGTAGGAGGACCATCTACGACCTATTCTATTGCACTTGTCGAAGGCGATGGAATCGGCCCTGAGCAGGCAGCAGCAACAAGAGACGTTCTGAACCGGGTTGGCAGTGCCTTTGCCGTATCGTTGGATTTGATTCCGGTCGAAGCGGGGGACCGGGCGTTGAAAAGTCGCGGCGAAGCATTACCTGAGGATAGCCTGCGAACAATCCGCAAAAGCGATTGTTGCCTGAAAGGCCCCGTTGGAGAATCAGCCTACGATGTCATTGTCCGTCTGAGGCAAGAACTGGACCTGTACGCTAATGTTCGCCCTGCGAAATCGCTTCCAAATGTTCCCAGTATCAGTTCGCAAATAGACCTTGTGATCGTCAGGGAGAACTCTGAAGATCTGTATTCGGGCCTAGAAGAGGGCGACGACCAAAGGGCTACTGCAACACGCGTGATCACCAGAAGAGCCTCCTATCGGATTGCAAAGTACGCTTTCGAGCTGGCCCGTCAACGAAGGATGCGAGTAACTGCAATACACAAAGCAAACGTAATGAAGAAAACAGATGGACTCTTCCTGTCAGTCTGCAAAGAGGTCGCCGCATCGTACAGCGACATCCACCTCTCAGACATGCTTGTCGATGCTGCTGCAATGAATCTAATTCGAAATCCTGAGGAATTCGATGTTATTGTAACCACCAATATGTTCGGCGACATTCTTTCGGATGAGGCGGCGCAAGTTGTTGGGGGGCTGGGACTTGCACCTTCAGCGAACATCGGCGAAAGTTATGCCATCTTTGAACCTGTACACGGGTGCGCACCGGATATCGCGGGTAAGGGCATCGCAAATCCCACATCCCTGATCCTCTCAGCGGCAATGATGCTTGATTGGCTGAGTGCAAAGAAACACGATCAGAACGGAGCGAAGGCCTCCCATGCAATCCGCATCGCAGTGGAAGCCTGCTTAGCGGCCGGAGAGGTGACTCCTGATCTTGGAGGTAGACTAAGCACTTCGGAGATGGGGGAGGCAATCTCAAGCCGAATTTCGGCAAAGTGATCGTCAATGGACGAAATGACCGTTCGGATCTTTGACACCACGTTAAGAGACGGAGAACAAACTCCCGGGGTCTCTCTGACTCCGGAGGAGAAGGTTCGAATCGCACAACAACTTGACAAGCTAGGCGTTGACGCGATAGAAGCAGGTTTCCCGATAGCCTCAAACGGAGAACAGGAAGCCGTTTCAGCTGTGGCAAAGGCAGGCCTATCATGCGAAGTCGTAGGCTTAGCTCGGGCGAATAAGATCGACATTGATGCCGCCATAAGCTCAAATGTGAACTGTGTGCACGTCTTCATCGCGACCTCGGACATACACCTTGAACACAAACTGAAACTGAGCCGTCAGCAGGTCCTCGAACGAATAACGGATTCAGTCTCCTATGCAAAATCGCATGGCGTGAAGGTTGAGTTCTCTGCTGAAGATGCTACCCGAACTGAGAAGAGTTTTCTCAGAGAGGCCTACGAGACTGCCAAAAGCGCAGGCGCCGATCGCGTCAATATCCCAGACACGGTAGGAATTTCGTTTCCGAAGAATATCGCAGCAATCACAAGAGAGGTAGTCTCGGCCGTTAAGAGGCCGGTCAGTATCCACTGTCACAATGACTTCGGCCTTGCTGTCGCAAATAGCCTGGCGGCGATCGAGTCCGGCGCATGCCAAGCACACGTGACTGTGAATGGCCTCGGCGAAAGAGCCGGCAACACTTCTCTAGAAGAGCTCGTGATGTCACTTCACCGACTATACAATCGAAAGACGAACATCAAGACAGAACTCCTATACGAGACATCGCGACTTGTGGCCGCTCTCACGGGTGCCCGTGTCCAACCGAACAAGGCGGTTGTCGGCGACAACGCATTCGGCCACGAGTCTGGAATTCACACGCATGGCATTACGGAGATGCCGTTGACCTATGAGCCCTACGACCCTGCGCTCGTTGGCCGCAAACGCTGGTTCCAAGCCGGGAAGCATGCAGGTGCTCATGGAATAGCAGCACAGCTAGCGGAGGCTGGATACTTCCCTGACAAGAATCAACTCGTTGAAATCGTTTCAAGGGTCAAGGATATCGGAGACAAGGGCAAGACAGTAACCGACGCCGACTTGATCGCGATAACTGAGGCCGTCTTGGGAAAAGCTTCGCAGAAGGAACGGGTCCTAGACTTGGTCGATCTTGCCGTTGTCACTGGGAAAGGACTAGTGCCGACGGCTTCAGTACGGCTACAGCTTGACGGGAAAGAATACACATCCGCTGAGACGGGCGTCGGCCCTGTGGATGCAGCTATCAGGGCGGTTCAGAAAATTACCGACTCATCCGTACAAGTCAGGTTGAAAGAGTACAGACTCGAAGCTATCACCGGTGGGTCCGACGCTCTGGCGGAAGCATTGGTCAAAGTTGAAGACGCGAGCGGAACTGTTGTATCAGCAAGTGCAGCCAGAGAAGACGTAGTGGTTGCGAGCGTTGAGGCAATGATTGAAGCGATCAACAAGATTCTACTTCGAAGACGAATACGAATCGCTTCCAAGAGACCATAGCTGACTAAGCTTGATCGAGAGCAATTTGCTAGTTATCTTTGAAAGCCAGCGCTGTATGCAACGATTGGAGCGCTTCGTTGTCCTCCGAGGAAGACTTCAATGACCTCGAAGCTTTTCAGGCTTAGAAGCAAGGACATAACGGAAGGCCCTGAGCGAGCCCCCAATCGTGCAATGCTACGGGCAATCGGCTATACAGACCAAGATTTCACGCAACCCTTTGTTGGCGTTGCGAGCACATGGAATGAGGTCACCCCTTGTAACTTTCACCTTAGCAAACTCACGAAGAAGGTCAAAGAAGGCGTTAGGGCCGCGAAAGGAACGCCTTTCGAGTTCGGCACGATCGCGGTGAGCGACGGAGTCTCCATGGGAACCGAAGGGATGAAGGCCTCTCTGGTAAGCCGCGAAATCATCGCGGACTCGATTGAGGTTATGGCTATCGCTCAGCGATTCGATGCTCTCGTGACCGTCGCGGGTTGCGACAAAAGCCTACCTGGCTCGGCGATGGCCGCTGCAAGACTGAACATTCCATCTGTATTTCTTTACGGAGGCACCATAATGCCAGGAAACTTCGAGGGACGCGACGTCACAATCCAAGACGTATTCGAGGCTGTAGGAACGTACGTTGCAGGAAAAATGACCATGGAGCAACTTGTCCAACTCGAATGTTCGGCGTGTCCAGGAGAGGGAGCCTGTGGAGGCCTCTTCACAGCGAATACTATGGCCTGCGCCATGGAAGCGGTAGGCCTATCGCTGCCGGGATCGGCCTCACCCCCCGCAACTGATGAGCGTAGATATAGCGCATCGTACATGAGCGGTTTAGCTGTGATGGGGCTTCTTGAGAACGGGATTCGACCGAGAGACATCCTAACATTCGAAGCTTTCGAGAATGCCATAGCAGTCGTCCAAGCCATCGGCGGGTCAACGAATGCCTTCCTGCATCTGCCAGCGATCGCACATGAAGCGGGAATCAAGCTTACCCTTGACGATTTCGAACGAATAGGGCGAAAGACTCCAGTAATCGCGGACCTGAGACCGGGAGGCCGATACGTCATGCGAGACCTCGACCTCGTTGGTGGAGCTCCGCTCATCATGAAAAAGCTGCTTGACACAGGACTGCTAAACGGAGAAGCTTTGACGGTGACGGGCAAGAGGCTTGATCAGAACATCAAAGAGATTCGCTTTGAGGGCAACGCGCAGAACATAGTGAGGGAAGTCTCTAACCCGATCCACCCACAAGGAGGATTGGTGGTTCTTAGAGGGAACCTTGCTCCGGAAGGAGCCGTCATCAAGATCTCTGGCGCGACCAGACTTCAACATCGAGGACCAGCTAGGGTCTTCGACTCCGAAGAAATGGCCTTCGCAGCGGTTCAGAGACGTGAGATCCAAGGTGGCGATGTTGTCATCATACGTTATGAAGGACCAAGAGGGGGTCCTGGAATGCGAGAAATGCTAGCAATCACCGCCGCAATAGTAGGCCAAGGCATCGGTGAGAACGTCGCCTTGGTTACCGACGGCAGGTTCTCTGGCGCTACACGAGGCCTGATGGTTGGGCACGTTTCCCCTGAAGCACAGGTTGGAGGACCACTGGCGGTGCTACAGGAACAGGACAAGGTTGCCATTGATGTGAAACGTCGACTGCTGAAAGTAGAGGTCACAGATGAAGAGCTTACATCAAGAATGAAGAACTGGAAACAACCAGAACTGAAGTACCAGAAAGGCGCGCTATTCAAGTATTCAAAACTCGTTCATTCTGCCGCCGAGGGGGCGATCTGCAACTAGGTCGGGACATCGAAAAGCCATTGTGCTGTGAGCGGCTAATCTCGCGCTAGTTGGAAGCCGCTCAATGTCATCTCATAATCTCTGATCTTTGCGTCAAGCTGCAATGTTAACGCTATCTCATCAAGGCCCTCCAACAGCGATTTTTTCCTGAATGAGTCGATATCGAAGTGTATGGTTTCTCCGTTTGGCTTTCGAATGGTCTGCTCTGGGAGGTCTACCTCTAGAGAATAGCCTTCTTGCTTCGCGACTTCGTTGAATAATTGATCCACATCGGCTTGGGCAAGAATGATTGGGAGAATGCCATTCTTGAAGCAATTATTGTAGAAGATATCTGCGTACGACGGAGCGATCAACGTTCTGAAACCGTACTCAGAGAGAGCCCAAACTGCGTGTTCTCGAGAGCTCCCGCAACCGAAATTGACGCGGGTCAGCAGTATCTTTGCCCCTCCAAATCGAGGATTATTCAGAACAAAATCTGCCTTCACTCTGCCGTCCCGTTCGAACCGCCACTCGTAGAACAAGTACTTGCCGAATCCGGTTCTCTGCATAAGCTTGAGAAACTGTTTCGGAATTATCTGGTCAGTGTCAACATTGATTCGGTCCAGAGGAGCTACGATACCCGTAAAGTTCCTAAAGCGTTCCAATGCTCATCAGCTCGATATGTCCCAATCTCGTATGTCGACGAAGTGTCCTGCAATGGCCGCCGCGGCTGCCATGATTGGACTGACAAGATGTGTTCGCCCTCCAGGCCCCTGTCTGCCCTCAAAATTGCGGTTTGAAGTGCTGGCGCATCGTTCTCCGGGCGCGAGAACGTCAGGATTCATTCCCAAGCACATGCTACACCCTGATTGCCTCCACTCGAACCCCGCCTCTTTGAAAATCCGGTCTAACCCCTGCTTCTCAGCCTGATACCTTACAAGCTGGGAACCTGGAACAACCATCGCGCGCACCCCCGGTGCAAGCTTCTTCCCCTTGATCACCTTCGAGGCAACGAGCAAATCTTCCAGACGGGAGTTTGTGCAGGACCCAATGAAAATCCTGTCGAGGTTGATTGACTGTATGGGTGTCCCAGGTTCCAGTGCCATATACTCCAAGGCACGGACGACCGCCTTCCTCATATTCGGCTCATCAAAATGGTCAGGGTACGGCACCTGTCCCGTGACATCGCTTACCATGGCAGGGGTTGTTCCCCAAGTAACCTGCGGTGCGATCCGCGATGCATCAAATGCAATGCTCCTGTCGAATGTAGCTCCTCTGTCGGTGGGAAGCTGAAGCCAGTGATCCTTGGCCTCCTCGAAGGCTTCGTTCTTTGGTGCGTACCGTCGTCCGCGAAGGTAACGAAACGTTGTCTCGTCCGGTGAGATGAGTCCACCGCGGGCGCCTCCCTCTATGGACATGTTACAAATCGTCATTCTTTCTTCCATCGACAGTTCCTTGATGGTCTCACCTCTGTACTCGATCACGGAGCCTGTGCCTCCGGCCGTGCCAATCCGACCGATTATGTAAAGGATGATGTCCTTAGCGGTTACCCCACGATCGAGCTTCCCATCGACGCGAATCTCAAATGTCCTTGGCTTTTCCAGCCAGAGACATTGCGTGGCGAGCACGTGTTCTACCTCACTTGTTCCAATTCCCAAACCGAGGGCACCGAAGGCTCCATGAGTCGATGTGTGACTGTCGCCGCAGGCTAAGGTGGTCCCGGGCAATGTGAGTCCAAGCTCCGGGCCGATCACATGGACTATTCCCTGATGCGGGCTTTTCATACCAAAGAACGCAATTCCGAATTCCCTACAATTCCTTTCTAGCACTTCTACCTGCATGGCGGAAATGGGATCCCGAATTGGAAATGATCGGTCGGTGGTTGGAACATTATGATCTACGGTCGCGAATGTTAAGTCTGGCCGCCTGACTTTTCTGCCGGCGATGCGAAGGCTCTCGAAGGCCTGAGGTGAGGTTACTTCGTGGATAAGATGTCTGTCGATCCAGAGCAAACTGGGTCGATCTGGTTCCTGATCTACGATATGACTCTTCCAGATTTTTTCGAGGAGTGTCCGAGGTGGCATCTCAAATCTACTCCAACCATTGTACACGAGATAGAAAGTACTTGCGTCGTGTGGACTCAATTTCTGATATTTCTTGGCTGCGTGTTCGGATTCAACCTCCAGGGCGGTTAACCTTATATCGGACACGCATAGTAACCGCCGAATCCAAAGAGCGGATTTGCGAACGTCTATTCTTAGAATCTGTAACGAGGGTTCGTTTCGGTTTCAAGCTCTCATAGTTCAGAGACTGTGTCCGCTCATCATCCTTCAATAGCTCGATTCTCAGGATCGAAGGATCGAGCGAATCCCGCCTTGAGGTTGAAGATTCGAATGTCTCAAGCTCCCGCTGAATTTGTCTGGTTGAATGGAGAAATAGTACCGTGGGACAAGGCAACGGTGCACGTTTTCACACACGCCCTGCATTACGGTACTGGCGTCTTCGAGGGGATAAGAGCATACAAAGCCGAAGACGACATTCTCGTGTTTAGGCTCAACGATCACATTCGACGCATGGTCGATTCTGCAAGGATCTACGGCTTTGCGCTTCCTTACTGTGAGGGAGAGATCTGCAAAGGCGTGTTAGATTTGATTAGGAGGAACAACTTTCGCTCCTCCTTGTATGTCAGGCCAATTGCTTTCAAAGGCGTCGGCGGAATAAGTCTCGATGCAAGAGCCACGCCTATCTCCGTAAGCATAATCGCCATACCCTATGAGAAGTACTTCGACCCAGACAAGCAAGGGCTTGACGTATGCGTTTCAACTTGGCGGCGGCTTGGTGATCCATCAGTCCCGGCTATGGCGAAAGCATGCGGTCACTACATCAATTCCGTCCTCGCTAGGACAGAAGCAGCTGAAGCCGGCTTCGATGAGGCCCTCTTCCTCGACAACAATGGAAACGTCGCTGAGGGCACTGGAGAGAACATCTTCTTAGTGAAGGATGATTGCATAGCGACGCCGGGTATTTCATCGAATATCTTGAGAGGCATCACACGCGAAACTATCATGAGCATAATCAACGACCTTGAAATCCCTTTCACTGAACGAACGCTCGCCAGAAGCGAACTCTACACATGCGAGGAAGCATTCCTAACCGGCACCGCCGCGGAGGTCACTCCAATTCTCAGTATTGATCGCAAGCTAGTCGGAGCTGGTGAACCTGGTCCGAGGACATTACAACTGCAACGAGAGTATGAAAGGTTGGTGAGCGGTAGGAACCCAAAGTACCTAGGATATTTGACCCCTGTGTATGACACGGGTCGGGTCCAGTTGAAGGGCACACGGTCTTAGGGGAAGAGGCAACATCAAGAATCTGAATCTGTTGGCGCAGATGAGGATTTGGCCGCGGTTCTGCTCAAATGAGGCCTGTGGGTCAAGATCAGCTTGAGAAGGGGCCCCTTCCGTAGTCGCGCGTATGTTGACTCTCTTGGGCCTCGACGAGAGTGTCTGAACTCATTATTCCCTCGAGCTTCGTGACCTCAGAAACAGATCTGAAAAGTTCCCGAACGTCCATGCTTTCAAGGAAGGCTACGACATCGAATCTGCCGAAGACTGCATAGGCTTCCGTCACAGCTGGAACGCGCTTCAGCTCCCGAGCGAGATTGACAGCCTTCGGTACTCTGCCTCCGCTCTTGATCAACATCACGGCTCTATTCATGGGTCATGCCTCCGCGGCGATCAGTGTTTCAGTAGTAACGACATCTTCAAGGTCCCCTATCTGGGTTCCAAGCACTGTGAGCGACTTCATATCGTTCACCTCGACTCTTGCAACAACATCGGCCGCGCCCATGACCGCAAAGGCGGCTCTAATGCCTTGAAAGGAAGCTATCCTCTCAGCCACTCTATAATGCTGACCTGGTCGTACCCTAATCAGGACACACGCCTTCACAACCATCTGTGACATCCCTACAATCGTAGTTCCTAATACAATGAGGGGCAGAGTCATTTTAGTTCTTCCACCCTCACCTACGCGTCACGTCCCATAGCCCGGACACGTCAAGAAACAATTACAACTCTACTCACTAGACTGTCCGCATCCCTCGGACGTCTATCGCTTGCATTCCGCAGGAAGCGCGACTAGACCGATGTCCGTAGGAACTAATCCGATTGTGCCCTACGGCTTGTACCCTCGAGCCTCTTGCTCATCATATTGCACGCCCAGTCCTTGTGCTACCCGAGTCACGAAGTTCATGTAAGCTGTAAGTAGGACTAGGTCCAGTATCTCAGAATCGCTGATTCCCATCCTTCGTAAAGCTTCCAAGTCCTCCATCACAACCCCGCCGGGATCCAAGGTAAGTCTTAGGGCGTAGTCAATGAGGCTCTTGGTTCTCTGCGGGAGGTCCATGGGTTGCTGGCCCTGCTTGAAAAGCTCCAGTTGATCGCGATTCTTCAGGTAAAAGCTGAGGGCTTCTCCGTGGTGCGCAACGCAATAGTTGCAACGATTGCCGGCGGACAAGGTCACTGCAATCATCTCACGTTCTGCGCGGCTAAGACCGGACTTGCCAAAGAATAGGGTCACATAGAGTTCAAGATGAGACCTCAACACATTGGGGTTGAGACTCTGCGCGCGCATGATGTTGGAGATCTTTCCCCGCGTTCGCAACACTTCCTCATAGGCTCGCTTCAGATCCCCTGTCGCCTTATCCTCAAGAATCGTCTTGATCCACGTCAATGTCGAGCCACTCACTCCGACCTTCCTTACTGTTGCTCATAAAGTCTAAACCCTCTCAGAACAACGTCATGAGTAGGCGCTTGCCACATATCGAAATCCGATACTTGGTTTTAAGTAGACGAGCATAACTCTAGATGGGTCACGCCGGAATGAAGGCTTAGCTCATGGAAGTATACACTGTCTGTGCGCGATTTTCGCCCTTCTCGAGCTATTCCTTCTACTACAGACGCTAGCTCGCCACTACACTCTGGCGGGCTGCGAAGGCGATTCTTATGAGATATACAACAGAAAATAGATTGTCTGAAAGCCTCGAGTTCACGAGGGACAAACTGGAATCTCTAAGGGAGATGGCACATCGAATTAGACGCGACATAGTCGCAATGATAGCAAGTGCGGGCAGTGGGCATCTGAGTCCTTCGTTATCATGCGTGGAGATCCTTGTATCACTCTATTTCGATCGAATGAATCACCGACCCGAGAATCCAACTTGGCCTGAGCGGGATAGGCTGGTTCTCTGCAAAGGTCACGCAGCGCCAGCTCTCTACGCAACATTGGCCCGCGCCGGATACTTCGACTGCAGCATTCTTTCCTCTCTTCGAAAGACAGGCAGTATCCTCCAAGGCCACCCTACTCGGGAGACTCCGGGAGTCGATGTTTCCACCGGGTCGTTGGGTCAGGGACTGTCGATTGCGAATGGGATAGCTCTGGCCGGAAGAATGGACGGAAGAAGCTACCGAGTCTTTGCTCTATTAGGAGACGGGGAGTGCGACGAGGGTCAGATATGGGAGGCAGCCATGACGGCAGGTCATCTGGGCCTATCAAGCGTTACGGCAATCATTGATCGAAACGGTGTCCAGTCAGATGACGCCACGGAGAGAATCAAGAAAAAAGAGCCCTTGGACAGGAAATGGCGGTCCTTCGGATGGCAGGTTCTTGAGATCGACGGCCACAATCTGATGCAGATTCATCACTCGTTTGATGTTGCCGAATGGACTACGGATCGTCCCACTGTAATAGTTGCCCGAACCATGAAGGGCAGAGGCTTATCGTTCCTAGAAGGCGACGCTAACGCACATAATGCCCCCTTCAACGAAAAGGACCTTGACTGGGCTATGGAAGAACTTCGCTATTCCTGATTCAAGAATCGAGCGAATGGAGGCACGGGTAGGGTGTCGGCATGCCTTCGTTGAAGGAGGAGCTCGGCAGGGTTCTCGTAGAACTTGGCAAAGAATACAAGAACCTCGTTGTGATTACGGGCGACCTTGGAAAATCCACCGGAGTGAGTGCTTTCGAGGTTTTCCCGGAACGTTACTTCAATCTCGGAATCAGCGAGCAGGATATGATCGGGACGGCGGCTGGACTTGCGTCAGCTGAGAGGATACCTGTCGTCAGCACTTACGCAACCTTTCTTGCTGGACGGGCTTGGGAGCAGATCAGAAACAGCGTCGCTCGGGACGCTCTGAACGTTAAAATGATTGCGACACACTCGGGCATTACACCAGCTGCTGACGGTTCATCGCACCAATCCTTCGAGGATATTGCATTAATGAGAGTCATCCCAGGGATGACCGTGGTGCTTCCCGCTGACGTTACAGAGATGAGACAAGCCGTACGAGCGGCTGTGAAGATGAACGGCCCTTTCTACATCAGGCTCGGGAGGGGTGAGATCCCGGAGATCTTCAATGATGAGGATGGATTCGAGGTCGGCAAGGCTAGACGCATTACCGACGGACCAGACGTCGGAATAGTCGCCTCTGGTTTCCTCCTTGCAGAGGCCATTGAGGCTGGAAAGTTGCTTCGTAAAGAAGGGATCAGCGCCTCCGTAGTCGACATGCATACAATCAAGCCCCTAGATGTCGAGAGTATCGTAGAGGTTGCGCGGAAGACGGGCGCACTAGTAACTGTCGAGGACCATAATGTGCTCGGCGGCTTAGGAGGGGCCGTTACTGAAATCCTCTGCTCGAACACACCGATCCCAGTTGAGATGATTGGAATCAGAGACAGGTTCGGTGAATCCGGGGATTTACATCAACTGATGGAGCTCCACGGCCTAACGGCCTCTCATATTGCAGAAGCTGCAAGGCGCGCCATTAGTCGGAAGGACAATATTGCAGTGGCAACGGCCAGTGAGATCTCTTGATAGTAGTCCTGCGGAAGGATGCGAGCCCTGAAAGAATCGTTGAGGCACGAGATCTTCTAAGTAAGAAAGGAATTGATGTAAGAGCCGTAGCTTGGAACAATCAAACTCTCCTTGTTACTCATCAAGAGCTCGCTCCGGAGGAGGTAGCTGAACTCGAAAGAAACGGGATCACTGAGCGAGTCGTAAACTCAACTCTGAGAGCTCAACTGGCCAGTAAGGAGTTTCAAGGCAAGACATCAGAAGTCAGGGTCGGAGACGTAAGCATCGGCGCCATGAAGCTCGTCATCATCGCAGGCCCATGCTCCATTGAAAGCCGAACACAGTTCCTAGAAACAGCTCATGCGGCCAAGCGGCTTGGCGCTTCTCTTCTGCGAGGAGGCGTCTACAAACCGCGCACTTCGCCCTACGATTTTCAAGGGCTAGGAGACGAAGGCCTCCCGCTACTGGCCGAGGTACGTGAAGAAGTCGGACTTCCCATCGTAACGGAGGTCCTTGCCCCCGAAAAGGTTGACCTTCTGAGCAAGTACACCGATATGTTGCAGATCGGAGCACGCAACATGCAGAACTTTTCACTTCTCAAGGCCGTTGGAAAATCGAGGATACCTGTCCTTCTGAAGCGTGGAATGATGGCCACTATCGACGAATGGCTGCAGGCCGCTGAGTACATTCTCTTGGAGGGAAACCCAAATGTCGTTCTTTGCGAGAGGGGCATCCGTACGTTCGAGAAAGCAACTCGGAACACCCTAGATCTTGCGGCCATTCCGGTCCTCAGAAAACTGACTCATCTGCCCGTTGTGGTTGACCCGAGCCACGCTACAGGGAGCAGAGATCTCGTAACGCCGATGGCTAAGGCGGCAGTAGCCGCGGGAGCTGATGGCCTCATGATTGAAACGCATCCAAACCCCGAGAGAGCTTTCTCCGATTCCCATCAACAATTGGACTTGAAGGAGTTCGGAAATCTGGTAGAAGAGCTCGAACCTGTCGCAAGAGCTGTCGGTCGTCTGTTGCGTTAGGTGTCTTTTCGACTTGAAGAGGATTCCCGTATCTCTCGGAGAGCGTTCGTACGAGATTGTTGTTGGAAACGGAATACTGAGCGATCTGGGAAAAGCCATCAGCAAGCTTGGACTCGGATGTAAACAGATGATAGTTAGCAGCGAAAGAGTATGGTCTCTATACGGCAAAGTAATCCAAGATTCCCTTGTGTCGAGCCATTTCGACGTTTCAGTGGCACTTGTAGATGATGACGAAGAAGCCAAGTCGCTTCACTCTGTCACAGCGATTTTTGACAGATTGCTCGAGAACGAGTTAGACAGAAGCTCTGGGATACTCGCCCTTGGAGGAGGCGTGATCGGTGATGTGGCAGGATTTGCCGCCGCCACCTTCATGCGCGGATTGCGCTTGATCCAAGTCCCCACAACTCTTCTCGCGCAAGTGGACAGTAGCATCGGAGGTAAGACCGGCATCAACCATCCGAAGGCGAAGAATCTCATAGGGGCCTTTTATCAACCAACAATAGTGTGGTCAGACATCTCCACCATCAGGACCCTTCCGGAAAGAGAACTACGTTCCGGCTTGGCCGAGGTCATAAAGTATGCTATCATCGCAGATCCAGAACTCTATCAGATCCTTGCATCAACGCTGCATACATTCCCCAATCTTTCCAGTGAGAGTGTTATCGAAATAATCTCCCGGTGTTCTTCTATCAAGGCTCGGGTCGTAGAAGAAGACGAGAAGGAGCGCGGGATCAGATCGATCCTAAACTATGGGCATACCGTCGGACACGCGCTCGAAACTCTGACTGGCTATGCCCACTACTCACATGGAGAAGCAGTTGCAATCGGCATGAAAGCTGCGGCGAGCATATCCTGCGAGCTCGGTTTCACAAGTGACGAGACACTCGAACTTCAAGAGCGTCTAATAGACACCGCGCACCTTCCCTCCAGGATAGACCAGCCAATCAAGCCGACTGACATCCTTCAACAGCTAAAGAAAGACAAGAAGGCTCTGGGTGGACGGATTAGATGGGTGCTGCCGCGGACCATAGGCAAAGTATTCCTAACGGACCTGGTCCCAACCGATACAGTTCTAAGAGTCCTCAAAGATATGGCCTGATATCGTAACAGGTTCGGACGACACAAGCCCTTGATCGTGGAGAAGCGGGTCCGTGTTTGCTCTGCAGAAGTTTTTCTGAAAGACAAGAGCCGCTAGAAGCATGTGAACCCTCATAGACAGGAAATGGCGGACACATAAGATCTTGGAAGCGATGAGTTTAGAAGTTAAGAGAAAAGAGCCTTCCTTCTTTAAATCTCTAGCCTCTCTTGTCTCGTCAGACCTGATCGGTCGCAAGGCTTTACTCAACCAAGGAAACGAAACGCGTAGCTCACAATTGTCACAAACTGAACGTAGTCTTGGTAGTCTAACGAGAGACGAAGAGAACGGTTGGATTCTGGAAGATAGCACCCGAATCGTTTCATTTAGAGTGAAAACGTTTCAAGCTTTTGTGGATAAGCTTGTATCAATGGCTGGGAGGCGAGTCGCTGAGATATTGCTCTACAACATGGGAAATGAAATGGGACGCACCATCTGCCATTACTCAAAGGACGATATCAAGTCCGAGAACGATTTGGGTGAGGTCTTGGACAGAGTTGCGAGGCTTCGCGGCTGGGGAAGATGTTTAGTCTTCGAGAAGAGGAAAGAGAGCAGCAGAACTCTATATCTTGTCAAGTTTAGAGGCACTCCGCTCTCCTATGAACGTACCTCCATGGAGCCGACATGCCATGTGGTGCGAGGAGGAATTGTGGGTTATCTGGAAGCTTACCTCAGCAAGAAGGCGGCTGCGAGTTCCGAGATAGAGTGTGCATCCCTAGGGCATGAATTCTGTGTTTTCGAAGTGACCTTTGCGGACTAGGTGCAGATCCCATGAGTCATTCGAGACCCTGACGTGGCCCCACAACTCTATCTTTCGTCTTTTTCCGCCGCGTACTCCTGAGGGTGGCAATAGAGAACAAAACCGCAGCGAGCAAGAGGAGCGGTATCAATAGAGACTTGCATGACTCAGGAACTCGGGGGTAAGGAGGTTCAAAGGGATTAGCGTAAGCGCTACATTCAGATAACCAAGTAGGAGCATTGAGAGAACTCAGTCGAGGCAATGTCAGAATAGTTAATGTTCCGACAACTAGAGGCAGGATGACAATCGTTGCAAGAAGTGCCCAAGCAGAGCGCTTCAATCGTTTCGCACCTCACAAAGCGGTTTAGATATACACGTGATCGATTCCGCATTCTAATCAATGTTGACCCTTCTATCATGCAGGCAAAATACTTAGAGAGCATTTCGAGCTAGAAGTCAGGTTCAGTTCCAATTCATCCGACTTTTGTCAGGAGCTGGCTAGAGACTCTTCGAGCTTGCCCCAATCTTACAGGGGTTCGGAAGAATTGGAAGAGCAGATGGTAGGCGCTGCAGTAGTCGAATCTACCGTCTTGAATTTTGCATTGAGAAGGATGGGTCTGAAGTCTTGCAACTGCGCCCCCTCACTTGTTGCATGAATACTCTACGCCGCGATTTTCTTCTTGAGCACATTATCATCAAAGAGCACAACGGAAACTGTCGGAGCAGCCGATCTGGAAAGTTTCGCTGGAATGCTGCCATTTGGTGGTTTTTGACAGAATATGAGTCCATGCCTATTGAGTGTCTCTCGGAGTCTCTGAACGGCGAGTTTGACTTCAATTTCCCTCTTGGTCCCCGTGATAACTAGTTTCCCACTTGCGAAAATCAGAATCACAGCCTTCGGGTCATCCATCCTGAAGATCAGGCCGGGAAACTGTTCAGGTTCGTACATCGTCTTTGCCAGATGCTCTGCCGCATCCTCTAGATCAATAATGCCACCGAGGTCGCCCGTAGCCACAATGTTCTCGATTCTAACATCAGGTTTCCCTAGAACAAGTATGCCATGATCCTTGAGCTCGTTTACAATTCTCGCGATTGCGGTCTTGGCTGACCTCTCGGACTTAGCCCCAGTGCAGATCATCCTCCCTGTACTGAACAATAGCGTGGTTGTCGCAGGTTTCTTTAGTCTGTAAACTAGGCCTGGAAACTTAGCGGGATCGTAGTTTGCTCTTGGGGTCACCTTCAGAATGGAATCCAAGTCTAGATGTTGACTCAAATTTCCAGAAGCCACAACATTCTGAACCTTAGTCTCAACTTGCGGCGCTCCCCCTTCTAGCAAGCTGATTCAACCTACTCGCACAGAAGAGAGTGATGTGAGAACTACGGGCAAATCAAACTATTTGCTCTGCTTCAATCCTTGCCTTTTAATCTCTAAACTACTGCACGAGCACATAGTCTAATTTTCAGCGACTGCTTCCTCAAGAACAGAGTTTTGCACGTATTTGTGGACTCCTTCAGATTTCGGATGGGTAGTGGCGCCGCCGGCAGGACTCGAACCTGCGACCAACGGGTCGCTGCGTCTTCCAGCTTAACAGCTTCAGCCCCCTACGGCCATCTCAGGGTCCGCTGCTCTAACCACTGAGCTGTCGTCTACGCCTAAGCGCACACGGCGGCTCATGCAACCACGGCGGCGTTCGCGCCTTTTGGCCCAGTGGTCTTTATTTAAGGATTGGTCGATCCAAGAGAATCTGCCTTTGTTTCCCAAGCGCCGCAAAAGGCGCACTTAGGAGTTTCTTCCGGAATTGAGGATCCGCAAGATACGCAATTCACCGACTTCTCAAGTTCTATGATAGGTTCACTCGCGGCTGCACTTCTAGATCCTCCAAACCAAACGAGGAGTCCCAGTAAGACTAGAATCCCCAAGAGCGCAATTGCGACCAAGGCAAGGATGTCGATCGTACAAATCTGGATATCCAAAGATGGCAACCGTGTTGCATATCTGCTTAATCGTATTCTTCTGTGAGTTGCGGGTGATCTGGATGCCTGATCGTCTTCACCGTGCAGGGTTTACCGAGGTCACAAAGATGGATGACGCTCTCCGCCTGTTTTTTGGAACATTTCGGACTCTATCAATCAAACCGGAACGCGTAGACGTCAAGGAAGCTCTTGGCAGGGTGTTGGCAGAGGACATTGTGGCGAAGCAGTGGATCCCACCCACAGATCGGTCTGCAATGGATGGGTATGCCGTTCGCTCACAGGATACTCGGAACGCTTCTGACGAGAATCCAGCTGTCTTGCAGGTCGTTGGAGAGAGCAGGTTGGGTGAGGCATCTCGAGCCAGCGTAAAGGCAGGGGAAGCGGTAGCGGTAGCTACGGGTAGCATGATTCCCTGCGGTGCTGACACGGTCGTCACAGTGGAGCGAACCAACTCCATCCGGGGAGGAAGAATTGAGGTCTAGGCATCCGCTACTCCGGGACAGAACATATCGCGGAAGGGCGAGGATGTCAGACCGGGGACTTCAGTTCTCCGGAAAAGCAGGCGGGTTCGTTCTGAAGACCTTGGGATTTTCAAGTTGCTAGGATTGCTGTCAATTCGAGTTGTGCGAAAGAAGTCGAGATAATACGAGTGCTTCGAAGAGGTATCCGGTCATGTGACGCTGTCTTGATTAGCGCGGGGTCTTCCGTAGGAAATAAGGATCTGGTCCCAACCTGCATAGACAAGATTGGAGAACCGGGAATGATTGTGCACGGCATAGCGATGTGTCCCTCTCTCGCGACCGGCTTAGCAGTTGTGAAGGGGAAGCCAACTCTTTCGCTCCCAGGTTTCCCCGTTTCAGCGATTATTGCCTTCCGTATCTTCGGCCGACCTCTGATTTCGAGGGTTCTCCATGCTCGGCAAAGGTTTGAACCCGTTGTGAAGGCTAGGCTCAACGAAAGGATAAGCGGACCGCATGGTTACAGAACTTTCGTAAGAGTCTCCGTGAGAGAAACGTCGGAGGGATTGGTTGCTCAGCCCTTGAAGCTTCAACGTTCTTCCGCATTGGTGAGTATAGTTGCTTCGAACGGTATCGTGACGATTCCTGAAAACGTAACTGCCCTCGAGGCGGGAGAGTTAGTGGATGTTACGATGACTGGAGAGGTTTTAGAGTGATTATCATTGTTTGAAAACTACTTCCTATCTTTCTCAGGGGCAGTCTTTGCGGACCTTATTTTTCTGATCTCATTAGCTAGTGCGCGCACTACGGCGACTTTTGCTTGCTTCCGTGGAAGAATGACATAGCCGGCTTTCTCCCACCAAGTTCTCGGTCTAGATTTGGCAGGAACAACCTCGACCTCAAGCGAGAGTCGCGCTGCGGCTTCTCTTATCTCCTCAAGCCTCGGAGCCTGCAAGGCTATGCCTTTCGGAATCTTGCGGCCTTCACATCGGCTTTTCGATGAGTCAAGGTTTGCAGGCCAGACAATGATTTTTTCCTGAAGTTTCATGAGATATTCGCCCCAATTTCTGGAGAATATCGGGGAAGAATCTGTAAGTGGAGAAAGGCTACTTTACGGAAGCTTGGATGAGCACGGCGTTTACGACCCCATGTTGACCCGGTCTTGAAGTGACTATCGCCTGCCCCAGGGGAGTATCGACAACGGCGCCTTTGGTTATGACGCCTCGGCGCTGATAGTCGACGTTGGCTGGATTCTTTATGACTCCGCGAATCTCAGTTTTCTGGCTCTTCCCGGTCGTAGGGTCTGTCACATTTGCATAGTTCACGGCCAAGGCGCGGAGTTTACTCTTCCCGCCCCGCCCTCTCTTCTCTGTGATCCGTCTCTCTCCCACAATCGTCTCAGCAGCGTCACTGCCCATCTCAAAAGCGCGCTTGCCTCGGGAGACATGTCTCTTGCCTCCTGTCTTCTTGCGCTTATGCAAGTCGCCGTGCCACTGAGGCATTTCATTATCAAGCTCCGAGTAACGTATTGGGGGACAGGCAATAAGTCGTTCATTTAAGGGTTGTTCCAAGTTCGGATCGTATGGTGAGCAGGTAATGGTTCTCATCGCTTTCGTTGATATTCCTCGGCTTCGCGGATGTCAGTCCCGATGTGTCCTATCTGGTTGTTCATATGGACATAGTCCTCCTTTTCTTCGTAGATTTCTCTTCCCTAATGGTTTGAAAGAGTTTCTCTAGCTGCTTTTTCATCATCTGCAAGTCATGGCTCAGATTGAAATAGTCAGCAAAGTTAGGGGTAGTCCGGAGGACTTTAGTTCTACCTACTTTTTCCTCAGTCAGCAGGCCCATTTCCCTAAGCTGCCTCACATGCGAATAGGTGAGGTTTCCTCTTACCTTTGCGAGGTACGATTGCACGATGGGTTGACGGTAGGCAATGAAGGAGAGGGTCTTCATTGGACCTAGGGAGAGAAGTTGTTTCTGAGCGAGGCGCTTGACGTGCCTAACGAATTGTGGTTTGAGTTGCATTACAAACCTGCCATCGCTCAATTCCAAGATCTCCAAGGAGCTCCCATCGTTTCCGTATTTGTCCTTGAGAAATCGGGCAAGTTTTCTGATCTTATCTTCGGATCGGAATCCGACGACTGAACCAAGTGTCTTAACGTCAACGGGCCTTCCTGATACATATAGCGCTGCTTCAACGAGCACAACTTTGCTCATCATTTTCCGTGGTAATTGAGATGTTTCACTCGGGGTTTCAAGCAATAGATGGTGCTACCTCCCCCAATCGTATCAGGATATCTGAACGTTGTTCGTCTTGTGCAAGTAGGATTCTCTTCTCATTGGCAAGGAAGAGGAGCATGATGAACACTCTGACGATTTCTAGGAGGTTTTCGCCCTTAACCAACTTCTTGAATGAGAGTGGTAATCCTCTGATGCTCAGCTTGATGAGTTTCGCGAAGAACTCCTCAATGTTCTCTTGGATGTTTGCAAGAAACTCATCTATTTGTTCGAAGACGGATGGTGGAGTCAGCACGAACGGCTTCCTTGCTAAGAGATTTTTCTCACTCTCCAAGACCTGTTGAAGCGCGCTGAGGATCTCAACCACTGATGTGGCCGTGTACTCAAATCGCAGCGGGAAAGACAGCGGAGGGGGTATCTCCTCATTAGGCCTTGGTGCCGGTGGTTTTGGTGGCTCCTCCATCTTCAGGACAAGTTCTGATTTCATCCGGTGCACGATCGATGACGAAAGCAAAGCCGTGCCTGAAGCAGAGAAGTCAATGTACCCAATCCTTTTCATCTCCGCAAGAAATGAGTTCAACAAGAAGGCGATATCAACATCCCAAGGCTTGACCCTATGAAGACGCAAGAGATCGAATAGTACTAAGTACGGAGGTCTCAGCCAGAAGGGCTTACCGAGCTCTTCCAACAATTTTCATCTCCTGCATGGGCAAGCTGACAACTTGGGAAACTCCGTCCTGAACGAACACGCCGTAGACTGCGTCGCCGCGCGTGATTGTTACATCTTTCAACGAGACAACGATGAACTGTGACCCCTTCGATTTAGCTTTGAGAAGCTCCGCCAGGCGTTGAGAATTCACTACGTCAAGGTGGGCGTCAATCTCATCCATAATGTAGAACGGCATTGGGTGGATGGTTTGGAGAGCCAAGATGAAGCAAACTGTTCCTACCGATTTCTCGCCACCACTTGCACTTCCAATAGCCATCTCCGTCTTGCCAGGGAATTGGAGCCTTATGTCCGCCCCTCCATCAAAAGGGGTTTCAGGTTTCTCAAGGAATAGCCTTCCCACTCCTCCAGTAACAGTTGAGAAGATCTCATTGAACGATTCGCTGACCTTGCCGAACGCTCGCATGAAGCTTTCATGCTTCTGACGATCCAGTTCGTTCATGAATTGCATGATCGACAGCTTCTCCTTCTCTAACCCGTAAATCCTCGAAGCGAGGTGCTTGTAGTTCTCTTTGACTTCCTCGTATTGTGAGGCTGCAAGCTCGTTTACTCCGCCAATAGAAGCCAGTTCCTTCTTTAGAGTCTGAAGAATTCCCTCCACTCTCTCAATTTCATCTTCTGAAACCTCCAAGACATGAGAGTATCCGAGTTCCTTTAAGTCGTTAATGTGGAACTCAATCTGCATCTGAAGCTGTTTACTTGAGGCGGTCAGATTGGCGAAATCGTTGCTCAAAGGATCGAGTTTGTCAAGGATTCTCGTTATCTCAGAGTCCATTTTCTTGAGTTGGGTGTCGTACTCCGCACGTCTTATCCTAACGGACGATAGCTCTTCGGAGAGCTTATCGCGGTTCTCCTTCAACTGTTTGAGCTGGTCTTCAAACTTTGAGAGTTCCGCTTGGGTTGCTGTTAGGTCATTTGCCATTTTCTGAGCTTGTCTCTCGATGCTTGAAGTTTGAATCTTTGTCTGCTCTATGGAGGGTTCGATGACTGCAACCGTTGAAGTCAGTGATCCAATTCGACTTTCAGTCTCGATTCTGACTCGAACTAGGTCATTCAGCTCTTGATTGAGCCTCATATGGACATTTTCCTGTTCGAGCAGAGTTGCTGATCGCGACCGAAGTTTCAGCGACGCACGATCCCGCTCATAACTCCGCAAGCGCTCTTGTATCTTGCTTTTCTGTGATACGCTCGCCTCTAGCATTGCCTTCTCAGTGCCGACTTCATGTACTATTCGTTCAATGCGAACGTCGGTGTCTTCGATGATCCTTCGTGCGCGTTCCAGGCTCTCGGTGAAGCTTGCGATCTCTTTTTCCGTTGAACAAATGAGGCTCTGAGTATGGGCCTTACTCCTGGTCTGGTCTAGAACTTCTTGCTCTAACCTCCCGATTTCCTCTCCAGCCTTGCATGCAAGTTTCTCAAGTGATGCTAGGGTGCCTTTCAGTTGTTGAACTGTTTGACCCTTGAGGAGTAATCTGGAGATGTCGAAGGGTTGTCTGTAGTAGCCAGTTTCCATTGCACCGCCCGGTTCGTAGAGGTCGCCTGCTACTGCAACCGCTCTAATGCCTTTCAGGGATGCGAGGAACGCAGATTTTTGGTTGAGGGCTAGAACTGTATCCCCGAATACGTGGTTCACCGCGGGCCTGAAGCGCTCTGCGAAGATGAGTTGTTCGGTGAGGGGGCCAATTATCTCCTTCAGATCGCCGGGAATACGAAGTTTCTTTGACTTGGTCAGATCCTCCAATGGAATTAGCTTGACTCGGCCTATTCTCGTTCTCTTTAGAACCTCGATACAGGATACAGCGGTTTCGAGGTTCTTGACTACAAGGGCCTTCATCCAACCGGCTGCGGCAGCCTCTACCGCCTTGGAATAATCTGGTCCTACCCTGACGAGTTCGCTGAGTCTTCCGTACACACCAGAAAGGGCACACGACTCTGCCATCTCTTCGATTAGGCTAAGTGCCCTATCTTCAGAGGCAAGATTCTCTGCGAGGTTATTCTGCGATTCGATCTCAACAAGAGCGAACCCAGCTCGCTTCGCGACTTCGTTAGCGTTCACGATTTCCTGTGCACGCTGTGACTTTACTTCGGAATACTCGGCGATCTTCCTATCCGCCTCTTCAACTCTTGTCTCTTCCCCCTTCTTTATCAGTGCGAGTTCTTCGAGTCGTTTCGTGACACTCCGGAGAAGTGTCTCATACTCTTCCTTTCGAGACCTCAATGTGCGCATGTGATTTTCCAAAAGGTCGATCTTTGTCGCGCTTGCCTTGATCTGAGCGTTGAATTTGATTGTCCTATGAGTCAAAGCATTTATCGAGCGCTCAAGTTCTTCCGCCTCCCTGCTATTTTCCCCGAGCCTCTCCCTAAGCTCTGTGAGTAGTTTGGACGATTCGTCAGCTAGAACCTGTTTGGTTTCGATGGCCTTCAGCAATCTGGTATGTTGAATCCTGAGTTCACGCAGTTCCTTCCTTGCGTTCGTAATCTTTTCAACAATATCGGCGGCGCTTCCCTCAAGCTCAGCTTTTTGCTTCTGAAATGACTTGATGTTTGCTTCGAGGGCGCTTGCCTGTGCTCTGAGGCTGGCAATAGTGGCGCTTACGTCTCCTATTGCACGTTGAACTTCCAAGAGCTTGGCGTTGCCCTTCTCAGTGACAGACTCTTCGTATTCCCTCTTCTCAGATTCGACGTTGGATTTTTTCTTGAGTAAGCCGTCCCGACCTGTGCGAAGTTCTTGAATCTGCTGTTGGCGTAGTCCTATCTCTTCCTCAATCTTGTTGGCTTCTTGTCTGGCTTTCTGGATTTTGTACGATACAGCTTTCGCTTGAAGTTGGTTTATCTCTTTGCGGATCTGTAAATACTTTAGGTAGTCATTCCGTTCTCTTTCTAGCGACTCGACCCGTAGTCTTACCTCGTCAATCTTGGCTGAGGCTACCTTCAGATTTATATCGGCATGTTGCAGCTCGGCTTGGGCGGAGGCTTTCTTGTTATCATATACGGCTATTCCGACCATGTCCTCTATGATCTTACGGCGTTCTTCAGGGTTGACCTCGGCAAGCCTTGTTATTGCATGTTGGGGAACTATGTTGTAGCTGGAAACCTGGATGTCTGCGGAGGAGAGGATGTCGGTGAGTTGCTTTCTCGAAATTCTCTTGCCGTTGAGCCTATAGACACCCTCTCCGCCTCTATGGAATTCCCGAGAAATTGTAACAGCCTCAGAATCTATCGGTATGCGCCTGTCGTGGTTATCGAATTGGACGGCAACGTATGCGGATCTTGAAGACGCTTGTTGTGTTCCCCGGTGAATGAGGTCTGAGATGGTTTCGCCTCTAAGCTCTTTGGGACTCAATTCGCCGAGGGCGAACTTTACTGAATCCAAGATGTTCGATTTGCCCGAGCCATTCGGACCGGTAATGATCGTGAGCCCACGGCCCAGATGAATCGTTGCTTTCCTGCCGAAGGTCTTGAAACCTCTCAGGTCGACTCTCTTGATATAGACCAATAGCTCTCCAAACTCGCCGGGGCAATGCACGAAATTCTGTAACTTCAGCGACTCGCGTGACTCTGCGGATGCTTCAAACTTGCGAAGATAAGGCTTGGTTACACTTTCGTGATGATTTGTATGGATAAAGTCATGTCAAACTTGGCATGCAGTTGTTTTTCGGACTTGCGTGTCCAATACAGATTTGATGAAACCAACCTACAACATGGTTCGAAAGTAAAGAGGGAAACAGGAGCCTTAAAGCTAAATTCAACTTCGCAGTTCCGAGCTTGCTTGTTTATCTGTCTCACCTACCGAATCTTCGCCTGCGACGCTGGTAGGTTCTAATAGCTCTCAAGAGGTCGATGCGGCGGAATTCTGGCCAATAGACATCAAGGAAGATAAACTCGCTGTAGGCTGCCTGCCAGATCAGGAAACCGCTCAGTCGCTCTTCGCCTGAGGTTCGAATGATTACCTCAGGGTACGGGTTAGGAAGATGAGAAGTGTACAGGTACTTGGTGAACATGTTTTCATCCACGGAATTCCCATCCAAAATGCCGCTCTTGACTTCGTCGATGATTCGCTTCGCTGCATCCACAATCTCAGCTCTACCACCGTATGCAACAGCAATATTCAGGTAGTGTTGATCATATGTTGCAGTTGCTCGTTCAACCTCAACCAAGACATTCCTCAGCGATTCCGGAAGGAGCTCTAGGCGTCCGATCGCTTTCACGTGTACCCTGTATTGATGTATTCTTTCATCGGTGATGAGTTTCCTCGCTTCGTCCTCGATTATTTTGAGAATCGTTCGAACCTCATCCTGAGGGCGCAGGAAGTTCTCGGTTGAGAAGACGTAGAGCGTGACAGTCTTGATTTCCAGTTCAAGACACCACTCAAGAAATTCTTTGCCAGTCCTCGCCCCGTAAATGTGACCATTCAGCTTGTCTCCGTATCTGTCGGAGGCCCACCTTCTATTCCCGTCTAGTATTACACCGATATGTTCGGGTAGCTCACCTGAAGTAACAGTATCTTCAAGCCATCTTTCGTAAAACCTGTAGGCTCCTATGATCTTGAGCAGGGTCGGTAACATAGATTCACACTTGGGCCTCTTCTATTGCCTTGGCGCAAGGGCAGGCTCTCGGTACAGGGATCTTCTCGATGGCCCTGCGTATCACCGTAAGCACCTCGGGCATGACTCTCTTTCCGATCTCCATGACTTCGACCGCAGATAGCTTGTCCTGTTGTCCCGCAGCTCTGTTTGAGATGAAACACAGTGCAGAATAGCATATCTCAAGTTCTCTTGCAAGAAAGACTTCTGGGGCTCCTGTCATGCCAACGATGTCGCCTCCCAGCGTCTGAAGCATTCGAATCTCAGCTGGGGTTTCATAACGAGGGCCCTCAGTCACTGTCATAATTGAGTTACTCCATGTCTTAGCTTCTACAGCCCTTGCCGCGTCGATCAAGGCTCTGCGGAGTTCTGGACAGTAGGGTTGTGAGACATCAACATGAGTAACCGGGGAGCTATCGAAGAATGTTGTCACCCTGGATTTCGTAATGTCTAAGATGTCCTCGGGAACAGCTAGGTCGCCTGGATTATAAGTCGAGTTTATCGCTCCCACGGCATTGGTGGCAAGAATACGTTCGATCCCAATTTGCTTGAGAGCATACAGATTTGCTCTATAGTTCACCTTGTGAGGGGGCGAGTCGTGCTTTCGTCCATGCCGCGGGAGGAAGGCAACTTCTTCTACTCCTGCGGAGCCGACGGATATGGCCGGAGCCGGCCCGTACGGTGTCCCAACCCGAATTTCACGGGAGCCCATTAGGAGCCCTTCGAGACCGCTTCCCCCTATGACTGCAATCCTAGGCATGGAATATCACGACTCCTTTGAGTCTTCATCGCTGTCTGACAGTGTATCGGCCATCAATGCCTGAAATTCCTCAAGCGACAGTTTGCCGCCTGTCCGAAGTTTCTCATTCGCGGATTCCCTGTACTTCGACTTGAGCTTCTCGGCTTTCTCAACCTTAGAGCTCGTTCTTGTTTCGCCTATCTGGGCTCTTATTTCATCTATCCTCACTAGGTTCCGTTTCAGGGCTCCCACAATTTCGTGGCGTTCCTTGCTTAGTTCGAGGTATTCCGCGTGCTTCTGGTCAGCTTCCCTCTTTTTCTCTGTTAGATTTTTGACGAGTTCCTGCATGGAGGTGTGAACTTCTTCGCTTTCTTGAGCTATCTTAGTCAGTTCCTCATGAGTAGACTGGGCTTGAATTCTCAGTGCCCCAACTTCTATCCTCAGCCGAAGGAGCTTGTCTCTAACATTTCCAAGTCCCTTATGCTTTGTCAAGTTGGCTTCCAATGTACCAATTTTCGCGATAAGATTTCT
>Ga0209725_1000120_pt1 | contig 46357 bp, 45 predicted proteins | sample I18A1metaG_FD_184145 | JGI IMG/M metagenome (GOLD analysis project Ga0209725, IMG submission 184145) | Lake sediment bacterial and archeal communities from Gulf of Boni, Indonesia to study Microbial Dark Matter (Phase II) - ​I18A1 metaG... | ecosystem: Environmental > Aquatic > Freshwater > Lake...
AGAACTACTCTGGTGCCTTACCATGAAAGTTCCAATCATCTGTTGCGAATTTCTCTTTGCAGAGTTTTTGGGCGAGACTTCGCTCGTAGTTGGTCAGTTCTCCTTCTTTCATTTGTGTTTTTAGTGCTTTTTCGAATCCTTTAACCAAGGCTTGGTATGCCCCGTCTAGCGAGATGTCTGACCCGACTTCTTGTTTGACGGATGTTATCTTTTTCTGGGCTACGTTTACTACGTCTATACATGATTGGGTCCAAGAAACCTTGAGGAAAGTGAACATCTTCATGAGGTCTACGTCCACTAGTAGGGTTCCGTGCTGAAGCAGTACGCCCTTCTTGTATGATTGAGCGCTTCCCGAGATTTTTCTTCCATTTACTGTGATGTTTGGACACTGTTTTGAGTCTCCGGGACTAAAATCAGCTTCTATCCCTAAGATTTGAATGGCTTCAATAAGCCCGTTACATATTAGTTTATAGGCAGAAATCACGTCTGCTGACCCTAAGTCCTTGAGACTAACGACTACGCTGTAGGTTATTTCACCGTCATGGTCGTGGTAGACTGCGCCTCCGCCAGAGATTCTTCTAACGATGTCCACTCCATACTTCTTGCAGTTTTCTACGTTGACCACGCTAGAGAGGTCTTGAAAGCGTCCAACTGAGACGGCTGAGGGTTTCCACCTGAAAAAGCGTAATGTATTTGGCACTGTGCCCTCTATTCTAGCCCTTAAAACAGCCTCGTCAACAGCCATGTTCATGAAAGCATCAGATGTTTCTAGCTTCAACAGTCTCCAGACGCTCATCTCTATCCACATTCGTGAAATATGCAGAGTACTTGTCTTATATTAAAATACACAGTTTAAATATCAGAACTGTTAGTTAACGTAGCTAGAGGAACAAAAATCTATGGGTTCAAAGTCTCCAAAGGGCGAATTCGCTGGGAGAAAACTGCTCCAAAAGAGAAAGAAGCTACGATGGAGCGACATCTACTTCAAACGCCGAATGCTTAAACTAGACGTTAAATCAGACCCGTTACAAGGCGCACCTATGGCTCGCGGAATCGTCCTAGAAAAGGTCGGAGTAGAAAGCAAACAACCCAACAGCGCCATACGAAAATGCGTGAGGACCCAACTCATCAAGAATGGTAGGACCATAACCGCTTTTCTTCCAGGAGACGGCGCCCTCAACGTAGTTGACGAACACGACGAAGTAGTCGTGGAAGGAATCGGAGGCTCACGTGGCAGAAGCATGGGAGACATCCCAGGCGTTCGATGGAGAGTCACCACCATCAACGGAGTTTCACTTAAGCAACTCGTGCTGGGCAAAAAAGAAAAACCAATGCGCTAGCCATAGGTGAACCATTTATGAGTGAGAAACAAGAAGTCAAACTTTTTGGAAAATGGAGTTTTGAAGGAGTCGAAGTAAAAGATCCTGGACTCAAACGCTACGTTTCTCTCAAGCCAGTCTATGTTCCTCACAGCATGGGCAGACACGAGCACAAACGTTTTCGCAAGGCTGACGTAAACATCGTGGAGAGGCTGGTAAACAGTCTTCTTCGTCCAGGAAGGAGCGCTGGGAAAAAAGTCAGAGCCATAAATGTGGTGCGAAACGCCCTTGAGATCGTAAACCTTCGAACTGGGCAGAACCCAGTAGGGGTTGTTGTTAGGGCTGTGGAAAACTCTTCCCCCTGCGAAGACACGACTCGAATCAGTTACGGAGGCGTGGTCTACCACATGGCCGTAGACATCGCGCCCATGAGAAGAGTAGACATCGCTCTTCGCTTTCTTTCTGAAGGGGCGAGGAAGACGACGTTTGGCAACCCCAGAACTTTTGAAGAATGCCTCGCGGATGAACTGGTCTTAGCGGCGAACAACGACACGAAAAGCTATGCGGTGGCAAAACGCCTTGAAATTGAACGAGTGGCGCGGTCCTCTCGTTAAGATTATTTTGCGTGCAGCTCTACGATGTCTTTGTCTTCGAGAATGAAGGACATCCCAACTTTTTGGGGACTGAACGGAAGGCGTTTAGCCCAAACCTTCGCGTAAGAAAATCGTTCATAAAAGTCGCTGTGTATCTGTTTGGCTAGTTCTAGGACAGTTGTTCCCTTTTTGAGGATGAAAGGTTTTTTGGAAGGCTCTTTCTCATTCGGTTCCTTCGTGTAGATGCGGATTATGCCTAACGATTCGAAGATTTCTCTTCCCAGCCGTTCTAGGCCAGTCTTGTCCTTACAGGAAATTGGGACTATTCTCATCTGGTCGCTGACAAAGGCTTCGAGTTCTTTCAGGTTGTCTACCGCGTTTGGGGCGTCTGTTTTGTTGGCAACGATTATTGCGGGTCGATACACGGTGCTTTCAAGAATGGCGTCTTCCACATCATCCAGCGTGGCCTCGCCAGATATTTTCACGGTTCCGTCTGAGATGCGGTAGCTTTTCAACAGCTCTTCTACGTCCCTCATTGTGCAGTCGATTAGTCGCCCCAACACGAGGATTCTGAGTCCCACACCGAAATGTTTTCGTTCTATGTCGACTCTTGCCCGAGGCTTCTTCGTAAGGATTCTGGTCTGGTCCAGTTCGTTCAAGATGAGGGACAGTTGTTCACGGGCATCTTCTGACAAATCAACTATTAAAATTAGTCCGTCTGCGTTGCGAGCTAATCCCAATGTTTGGAGGCCCCAGCCTTCGCCTTCGGCAGAACCCTTCATCAACGCTGGTGCTTCGACGATTTGAAATTGAAGGTCTTCATACTGAAACATTCCAGGCACGGGCTCACGAGTTGTGAATGGATAGCTTGAAACCTCAACCTTTGCGTTTGTAACCGAAGCCAGTAGGCTACTTCGACCCGCCTTCGTTAAGCCTAAAACTACAATCTGGGCGGCACCCTCCTTTTCGATGAAGAATTTCGGTCCGCCCTTTCCAGTTTTCTTCCGCTTTTTTTCTTCAATTTCCCTTTTTAGAATTGCGATCTGCCGTTTCACTTGACCACAGAGTTTTTCTGTGCCTTTATGCTTTGGAACTAGACCTAAGAATTCTTGCATTAACTCAATCTTTTGTTGCGGGTTCTTAGTAGCAGAAACTTCTGCCCATTTACGTTTTGCCTGTGGCGGAAGGTTTGCTGGCATGACACAACTCGCTTCCAAAAAGATACTCAGCGTAACTAACGCTAATATCTGTTTTTGAAAGGGTCGAAAGGGTTGCCGCTCTACTTCATTCCTTCCAGTAGCGATTTTACATTTTTGCCCAAAACTGCGTGGTTGTATCCGCCTTCGAGGACTGCGTAACGTTTTCCGTCGCAGACTCGCTCGGCAAACTGTTTTATTTTTTTTCCAATCGTGAAGTAGTCTTGGGTTGTTAGCATTTGGCCCCAGTCTAGTTCGTGTCGGTCGAATCCAGCAGAGACGGCAACTACGTCGCAGTCTTTTTTGGCTTTGAGGGTTGCGGAAATGTTGTTTACGTATTTTTCTCTGTTTCCGCATTCAGGATGAAAATACGTGACATCTGGCGTGTTGGCGAAGATGTTGGCAGTTCCGTCTCCAAAGTGTAAGTCAATGTCCACTATGAACGCCTTCTTGATCCTGCCTTCTCGCCTGAGCTTTTCGACTGATATGGCGATGTTGTTGAAGTAGCAGAATCCCCAGCAAGAGCCACTGCTCGCATGATGCCCCGGCGGACGTATCAGCCCGAAGGCTGTTTCGCCTTCTGTGGCAAGTTGCGCCGCCTTGACGGCGCCTCCAACCGCGAGCTTAGCAATCTCGAAAACCACGTTCTGCCTCTTCACAGAATCTATGTGGGTCTTCCAGTGTACTAGCGCTAGGTCCTCTTCGGTGGCTGGCTTAGGCGTGACAAATTCAAAATGACCGCGTAGTTCGTTGTAGATGCTTTCTATTCGGCCTGGCGCCGAGGCTGGGTCTGAGGAGTAGACGGTTCGGTATTGTTCGTGGTAGACCACTTTCATGTCTTATTCTCCAGTTCATGAATAGATTTTCAATAATCATTCAAGAAACGCAGAATATAGGATGATGTCTTCATTTAGGAACTCCCTTCTTAAACAAGCCTCGGGAATAAACCCTAATTCCACACAGACTTTACACATAGAAATATTCCACGGTCGAGTAAACAACTTCACCTTTTTCCTTCCAACAGTCCTCGCATGTTCTAACGCCCTTCTCACTAATGCCTTGCCAATGCCTTCTCCCCTCTTCTCCTTTTGGACCGCTACCATGTGGATTTGGGCAGGGGCTTCCGCGCTTCCTTCAGTTAAGGTGAGAAAACCCACAACAGAGCCACGGCTGCTTTCTGCAACAAAGATTTTCACTCCTGGTCGTTTTGAATATTCAATGAAATTTTCAGGCTTAAGTCTTGACATCCCTTTTGCTATCTCATCGCTGAATGCTTCTTGGGAAATCTGAGCGAGAGTGTCAGCGTCTTTTTCACGAAATTCTCTAATCATTGGCATCCCAAGCCAATGACAAATTATTCAATCTTGAAAATCAAAAGCTTTACTCAAACACAATACTTCTGATTTTCTTTCCCAACAACTGAGCTTTGCAAGCCTCAGAAATATTTAGTGGATTCTGTTAAGTTTCCGTCTGTTCGCTAGGGGAAACTTATATCTCCAAAAAAGTGAGTATTGATTGAGTGATTAATATGGCTAACATCCCAAAGAAATCACAGATAAAGAGGAAGATAGCGAATGCCTTGAAAGAAACAAAGCGCGAATTTGAACCGCCAATCACGAAAAAAGGAACGCAGTATGAATCATCCCCAAGCGGCAAATGGGTGACAAAAAAGGAATGGGAAAAAGCCCAGGTGCGTAATAGCAATTTAGAGCATGAACTGCTTCCCTCCACCATCATGTTAGGTCGAGACGCGGAAACAACCGCAGGTGAATGTGAGGCAAAATGGACTTTTGACATTGCCGAAGAAAGTGGAAAAGATGTTAGGAAAAATCTTCACTCAATAAGTCTAGTTATTGAGTGCGTTCGATTGCAGGCAGGTTTACATGCAGACTCTAAATATTATCCTCCCGACAGACCGATTGATAAAGACAAAGACCATCCTGATGCTTGGGTTACTATTTCAACAAGTCAAAAACTCATTCAAGATAAACTGGTCAACAATTCGAAGATGCCAAATGGAGCAGATTATGGATTCGGGAGCCGTGTTGAGTATAAACTTGATAGTTTCATTGATAAGTTAAAGAAAGAGAATGAACCATTAACAGTTACCTTAAGGGTTAGCAAAGGGGTATATTGGGATATAGACTTCCTCAGGTTAGAGATAACGACAGCGACAAAAAGACTCAGAGGCGAGGTTTGGTGGGTGTTAGGTCTTGCGGTGGGTGCCATGTTGGGCTGGGTCACCTACATTTTCCCCGAATGGTTCGACTCTTTACGAACATGGATACATGGCGTAGTTCCGATTTGGGTTGTTATGATTGTTGCAGTTCTCGTTGTATTCATTCTGTGTCTTTACTACAGATTTTCACATGACCCCTAAACCGACGAAGACTTGACAGAACGTTTTAGCGTTAACTTAAAATAATGGAACAAACTGTCTTTTGTAACGGTTTCACTACAATTTGAGGAAAAATCGGAAAAATATGGAGGAAAAGAGATGAGTAAAGCAGAAAAACCCCACTTGAACGTTATCATCATCGGACACGTAGACCACGGAAAATCAACAACAACAGGTCACTTGTTCTATCTAACCGGAACGATCGACGAACGAACCGCCAAGGCATATGAAGAAGAAGCCAAAAAAATGGGTAAAGAAACCTTCAAGTTCGCATGGGTTCTCGACAAACTCAAAGAAGAACGAGAACGAGGCCTAACCATCGACCTAGCCTTCCTAAAATTTGAAACACCAAAATACTTCTTCACAATCATCGACGCCCCTGGCCACCGAGACTTCGTGAAAAACATGGTTACGGGAGCCAGCCAAGCAGACGCCGCAGTCCTCTTCGTCTCTGCAAAACGAGGCGAATTCGAGGCGGGCATAGGCCCAGGCGGGCAAACAAGGGAACACGCTTTTCTTGCCTTTACGCTAGGAATACATCAGTTAGTGGTTGCCATCAACAAGATGGACGACGCTTCAGTCAACTGGAGCAAAGAACGGTACGAAGAAATCAAGAACGAGATTTCCCGCATGCTTAAAATGGTCGGCTTCAAAGTTGAGAAGATTCCGTTCGTGCCCACTTCGGGATGGACTGGAGACAACCTTGTTAAGGCTAGTGCGAAGATGCCATGGTACAAAGGACCAACCCTATATTCAGCCTTAGATGTCTTTGAGATACCGCCAAAACCCACCACTAAAGCATTACGTCTTCCAATACAGGACGTTTACACGATCACTGGTGTTGGAACTGTTCCTGTTGGAAGAGTGGAAACGGGAGTGCTAAAAGAAGGCGACATGCTTGTGTTCATGCCAGCCAACGTCCAAGGCGAAGTAAAATCCATCGAAACCCACCATGTTAGAATTCCAAAGGCTGAGCCCGGCGACAACATCGGATTCAACGTCCGAGGCATAGCCAAAAAAGACATCCGCCGAGGAGACGTAGCTGGGCGTCCCGACAAGCCGCCATCCGTTGCCAAAGAATTCATTGGGCAAATAATCGTTATTTACCACCCGACAGCAGTTGCAGCTGGATACACCCCAGTGTTGCACTACCATACTGGGCAGACTGCTTGTCGATTCGTTGAGTTAATCAAGAAACTTGACCCACGGACTGGACAAACTGTTGAGGAAAAACCTGCGTTCCTCAAGACTGGAGACGGTGCACTCGTTCGGTTCGAGCCGCTTGAACCCATCGCTGTTGAACCTTACTCTGACTTTCCCGAGCTTGGACGATTTGCCATTCGTGACATGGGAACAACCATCGCTGCTGGAGTGATTAAAGAGATTTCAAAGAAAGGCTAAGCAGCGCTCCTTCTTCACTTTTTCTTTGTTCTAGTTCTGCAAGTTCTCTACGTTAGAATCTGCCATAAGAAATGTTTGGAATTCTAACCTATGTAGGAAACGTCCCCGTTCTCTAGCTTAAGAATCTCGAAAAGACGCGAATCCAGGATTAGTGTAAGTTTTTTTCGACCCACCACGTTTACTGCCTTTATCGTTAAGACCCGCGCATCCTCTTCTCCAGTCTGTGTGGGGTTAGCCCTCTCAGATACTTCTTCGATGCCGAAGAGTTCTCCGTCAATCATTAGAAGCAGCGGCTTACCTTTCATGTTCAGCTTAACCATTGGCTTCATCCCATCGGCGTCTAGGCTAGTTAGAGTTGGCTTCTTTAAATGGGCATTATTTCCTCTCGCTATACATTTCCATATTCGTAACTTGTAGTCTGTGGGACTATGACAAACATCCATATTGGGTACGCACTCTGAAAATCATTTAACTAGGGAAATTGAAGCCATGCCTACAACAATCTAGCCCGTATCATATCTATATAGACTCGGTCAGGATTCCTAAGTGACTGGAAAAAGTTCACGAAGTCTTCTTATTCCTTCATTGTTTTTGTTTTTTCCATTTGGCAAGGTCATCTTGCGTCATAAGATTGAATCTGAGTAAGTCCATGACATCGCTTTTCCACTGCTCAGGCGAAGCATGTATCACTCTTCCTATGTACAGACTTCTAAGCAACCTGAGCGACGGAATTCTCTGTGTGGCTATTTTATATTTGAAGTAGGCAGTTTCATCTAGTCTTTCGTCTGGAAGGTATATGGGTTCTCTTCGAAAGTTTATGTCAAGCATACACCGATTTATTCTTTTGATAAATTTATCCGCCTCTTTGTCAAGCTCTTCTAGGCTTTTGTAATTTGGGTAGTCTCTTCTGCTCACTATTCTAAAGAAGTATGTGGCTCTCCCACCAGTTTCTTCTATAGTCGTTTCCGCCGCTTCCATTGCAACAGCGTTTCCATACTCTTTCTCGCCTACGTTGTAGATTGGCATGAGAAACCAGATGTATTCGCCTGTCAAGTCTCCCATCAAGCCGCGTTTGAAACCAATACAAATTCTCTCTTGCTTAGCCAGTTCCTTCAGAAAAGTGTACGATTCATTTAATCCAGCTGAGGCTATCTTCTTCTCTAGTTCCTGCCACACTCTCGGATTGATGACTTCTATGTCAGTTCGCCTCGCAGCCTTCCCTTCCCTCATAAGGCCTGCGGTCTTTCTTAGCGAGAGAGAATCTATCCATGGAAAAAGTTCTTTTAAGAAAGAAACGGCCTTGAGTTGAAGTTCATCGTTAATATTCGAAAAAGCTTTGAGGAAGGGGTCAAATTCCCAGCCTAGTCTTGAAAAAAGTAATTGTTCTCCAAACTCTGTGCTAATCCTAACGCTGTGATTCTCTTCTGATACTCTGGAAATATCGCTGTATGGTAATCTTACCACTTCGCCTTTCTGAGGAATAACCACTAAACCTGTCTCATAGAGGCGGACTTTTCCTAGGTCCTTTTGTCTTTCATTTCCGTTTTCGTCGTAATAGACAAATTCCATGTCAACGTCAGATTTTCTGATGGTCTCGTTCATGAGCAGGTCTTTAATTATCACCTCGTTTCTTAGGTTGGTTAGTATTCTCAGAAAATCTTCGAAGTAGTGTCCTAAATTGAATAGGATGAGCTTTTCTTTTGAGGCTAGAGGCAATTTGATTCTATAGTTTTCTGCTTCGATCTCCATTATTTCTCTTAAGTGAAAGGGCAGAATGTTGCCAAACTTTGGAAATACAGTAAGATATTCTTTATCGATTGTTCCTTTGCATTCACCAGTGGCAACTTCTCTTCCACTTTCGTCAAGAAGAGTATAACTTATAATGCACTCGATTGCTGATTTTTTCTCTTCTTCGTTTTCCAATTTTATCTCTTTCTAACGTCTGTTTTGAAGAAATAAAACATTTTGCGATGATTCAACTTGGTTTAGGAGAGTTTGTTTCCGCATTCTCCACAGAATCTGACGCCTGGATTGTTTTGCGCACCGCATTTTGGACATTTTACCATTGAGAGTGGGGCGCCGCAGTTTGTGCAGAATTTGCCTACTCCAGCTGGTTTTCCACATTGTGGACATATGGTTTGTGTGGGTTTGATTTCACCCTTAAAGACTTCTGTTTCTGCTGCTTTTTTCCATATTTGTTCCTTCATTTCAGTGGCTCTTGCCGCCGCGATTTCGGTTGCAGCTCTTGGCGCGTCTTCTACGCAGAGACCGTCTTCATCGTTCCAGCATGTGTCGTCCACCCATCGTCTACATTTTGGGCACTTGTGAAAGTGTCCCATGGCTTCGTTTTGAGCTAGTTTGAAGGCTTCTTCATGCTCTTTATGCCATTCTGGAGACATGCCTTGAAATCTCTCGGCAATTACGTCTGTGCCCCTTTCAACCTCGTATCCTGGTCCACGCCCGGTCATAGATGTGGCAATTGAGGCAGCTTGCCCCAAGCCTCTTAGAAAGCCTCTTTTCTTGTAAGTTTTTGATGTGATAAAATTTGTTTTGAAGCCGTCTTGGCAAATGTCGCAGAAGAATGTAAATTGGAAACCTGCTTCTGTGCTGTTGTCTGCGAAGTTTTTCGTGAACGGTATGAACGGCATCTCTATCACTCCTTTTTCTAGCAAATCAAATTAAAATGCGCGCTTATATCAAGTTTATGTTCAGCAGTATTAGAATAAAATTATATTACTACAATATTGTTAAGAGTTAGCTATTGGGATATTCCATGTCGAGTTACAAGCACCCATGCAAATATTGCGGCCAGCTGATTCCCCCAAATTCAAACGTTTGTCCACTCTGCGGCAAAGTAAACCCGTTAGAATCTAGATGCCCGAAATGTCGTGCATTGGTCCAGCCTAACTGGATAAGATGCAGCACTTGCGGGCTTTCCCTACTGATTAGGTGTCCAAAATGCGGTAAATCCACTTTTTTCGGTGACTACTGCCAGAACTGTGGTAACCAACTAGTCGTAGAATGCAAGAAATGCCACACAATTCAGGCACCTATAAGCACTAAATGTATCAAATGCGGAAAACCACTTTAATCGGATAGTTACGCCCACTACATATTTAACAAGAAGACAACACAAAACTAAGCGGAGCTGAGGAAGAACCATGTCTGGAACCGAAACTCTCCTACCCTACATCAAAGAACCCGCAAAAGAAGCACAGCCCACGGTCATCGTAGACAGCCGTGAAGCATCATCTGCCCCAAAAATCGTTAAAGGATTAAAGGAACTTGGCGCCGAAATCAAGATAGAGGCTCTTCCGAAAGGAGACTACGTCATATCTGACCTCTGCGCCATAGAACGAAAAACCGTGCACGACTTCGTTTACACGCTTACTCGACGGTACCTTTTTGAACAACTGTTCATGTTGAAAGACGTTTACGTGAAGCCCTTCATTCTGATAGAGGGATACTTGCCCATCATCTATAAGTTCAGCAAAATTCAGCCAGCCGCTGTCTGGGGCGCCATGTTCGCCTTGGCTAAACAAGGCATATTCATGATTCACACAACCTCCTACAAAGAAACGATAGACTTCTTATACACTGCCGCCCGACAAGAACAGATTGTTGAGAAAAGGGTTCCAGTCGTGCATCCAACCAAAAAAATCGAAACATTAGCCGACGCCCAAATATTTTTCTTGGCAAGTCTTCCAAACATTGGCCGAGAAAAAGCCATGGCTGTACTCAACTCTTATCAGACTCCCATGAACGCTTTAATAAACGTAGGCCAGTGGGCGAAGGACGTTTACGGTCTTGGACCAAAAATCACGGAAAGAGTGAGGCAAGTCTTGAACACACCATACAAGGAGTGAAAAGCCGCATGGATGTTGAAATTGCCCCAACAAAAAAGATAATCGTTTTAGGCATAGACAAGCGTTCTCTCGACAATATCGCATGGTGTGCCACAACCTACGGGATTAATCGTCTCTTCTGGGTGGATGGCCACCTGCTCTGTGTTGAAGTGTACGAAAAAGCCTTTGAACACGAAATGAAGAGCAAGGAGTTCCACATAAGCCAAGTTTGCTACACTAGTTTTCCAAAGTTTTCCAAGAGTTTTGAGGTTGAAAAAGGCGTGCAGATTCCCATCGTGAACGCTTCTGACATGCGAATATACAGCAACCTGTTAAAAGCGATTCTAAAAAGGGAAGAACACTCGCCTTCAAACCCCTAAATGTTAGTTGGATTTTGGTCTCGATATGAGTTTTGAAGCGCCAGTTGGGCATGTTGTTACGCATAGTCCACATCCGTAACAGCTGTCTTTTCTAACGTAAGATTTTTTCCTTCGAAGGACCCTTGCGTTGAAAACGCATCGTTTAAGGCAGGTGCCACACCCACTGCATTTTTCTCTGTCAACCTCTGCTATTAGGTCGGATTTTGCAACGTGGTGTTCGACTCCGTAGTTCAGTAGCGTTCTTAGGTACATACAGCAGCATCGGCAGCAGTTACAAATGTCGAAGACCTTGCCCTTAAGCCAGTCTCTGTAAATGGCTGTCTGCACCAAGCCATGCCTATTCGCCAACGTCAAAACCTTCTCCGCTTGTTCGAGCCTGACCTCTCTTGCGGCACCTCGTTCAACGAGTTCATCAGAAAACTCATCCAATGCAAGGCAGGTCATAAGCGGACTATCACAGTTTCGGTACGTCATTCGGCAACTACAATTTCGCAACGAGAAAGACTTCGCCCTTTTCAAAACGTTCATGGCGGTTTCGTAAGGCAAAACGATTGAAACAGGTTCGGGTAGCGCCTCCATTATGGGCAAGACTTTCCCCAGAGGGTATGGATAATTTTTGCCCTCCCTAACGTGTTCTTCTAAGAAATAGTCGCCTAAAGCCTTTAAATAGCCTTTAAGACCTTTTGTTCTTCCTTCGTAGACATGTCTTCCGAGAATCTGGATAAACGACCTAGTCTCGTAAAGAACCTGACCATTTCTCTTTTTAGAGAGAAAACCTCTCCTGAATAAGTCTTGTACTTTAGGTTGGATTTCGTCTTCTGGCACGTTTAAGTGCGTAGAAACCTGATTAATCGTCTGCGGCCCCTCAGACAATTTCAAGAGCAAATCTACCTCGTCTTCTCGAGTGATTAAAACCAATACATCTGAAAACATGGGTGGGGCTTGGAGCACTTCTGCCAATTTTCTATAGTGTTCTAGGCACATGAGTTTTCACCGCTCAACTATTCCTTTCCCCCTGCTAATTGTTGAAGAGTTGCAGGTTCTGGAACGAGACTTGAAATGAGCTTATCAATTTTGCTGCCAAACGACGGCAACTCTCGTCTTAGAGTCTTAGTATCCGTAAAGCATTTTCCCCCAATATTTTTCGCTGCGTCTCCTTTTTCAGTGGCAACTTCTCTACGGTTTTTACGTTCTCTTTAACGCTGGAAACTCCGGGCCAGTCTGAGCCAAAAACTACTTTATCATCGATCTTTTCTAAGTCTGGAAAATACTTGAGGAGATTTTTTGGGGGAAGCCCTGCGATGTCTATGAACACGTTTTTGTGGTGTTTGGCTAAGAAAAAGGCTGAATCATACCAGAAGCCTCGTCCCCCATGCGCTTGGATGATTGTTAAGTCGGGGAAGTCTACAGCCACATCATCAAGATACAGTGGGTCACCGTATTTTAGTTTCGCATTCTTGAAAACTGACGACCCCGTGTGAAAAACTATTGGAGTTCCTAATTCTTGGGCTTTCTTGTAAAGCCCGCTTAGCTTAGGGTCGTTGGGATAAAAATGCTGGTATGGCGGTAACAATTTCAGTCCCCTCATCCCCACATCACGTACTAGCCTATCCAAAGTTTTTGGTAAATCCTTCTCTGTGGTAGGGTTGATAGAGGCGAAGGGGATGAGTCTCTTGCTTGAACGACAAAACTCTGCCACAAACTCGTTGTCAACTACGCCCGTGGTGAGGGGCGCAATCTCGGCTAATATAACTGCGAAATCTACGCCATCCTCATCCAACATTCTCAAAATATTTTCGGGAGTCATGAAGGCGTCAAAGTTTTCATAAACCTCTGGGCTCGCGCTTTTCATGTAGTCATGAACCCATGGATGCCACATGCTGTACTTAGCTACATGAACGTGAAAGTCAGCGACCACCATTTTTACTCATTTATTAGAGTAATGGGATATGCATATTAAAACCTCTGCAACATCTCAAGCCGCAACCGACCCGGTTTGGACAGAGTGAACGTTCAGTCTAGAGAAAATTCAAATGCGAGTCTATAGAATTCATAACCAACGAATTCGAGGATGAGAACAAAATGGATATCTTGGAGGAGGGAAAGGGAGAATTATTGGCGTGGCGCGACCCTGATGAGCATCGGAGATGGGTCTTAGAGAACAAGTCTAGAAGCCTTGAAGACAAACGAATGAGTTTGAAGGAGGCTGTTGCCAAGTTTGTGCAGGACGGCGACTACATAGCCATGGGAGGATTTGGACACATTAGAGTTTCCATGGCTGCCATTTACGAGATTATAAGACAAAGGAAACGAAATCTCGTCATGGCTGGAAAAACTGCTGTTCACGATTTTGATGTTTTAGTAGCCTCAGGTTGTGTAAACAAGGTTGAGGTAGCCTACTGCTTCGGACATGAACTTCGAGGCTTGTCGCCAGCATCCAGAAGAGCAGTCGAGAACGGGCAGCTGAAAGTTGCGGCTGAGATTTCGAACGCTGGCTTCCAGTGGCGCTTTAAAGCAGCTGCCATGGGTCTTCCGTTTATTCCAACACGTGTAATGCTGGGCACAGATACCTTTAAGCGCAGCTCTGCGAAGGTCGTGAAAGATCCATTCAGCGACAAACCTGTTTGCCTTCTACCAGCGTGCTACCCAGACGTAGTCTTCATGCATGTGCATCGGTGCGATAAGTATGGAAACTCCCAGATTGACGGCATAATCATCGAGGATTTTGAGCTTGCTAGAGCCGCGCGAAGACTCATCATAACCACTGAGGAAGTCATAGATGGAGAAAGAATCAGAAAAGAACCTTGGAAAACCGTTATTCCCTTCTATTTAGTTGATGCTGTTTTCAAGGTGCCCTACGGATCCCACCCAGGCAACATGCCATACCTCTACTACTCGGATGAAGAGCACATGGCAGAGTGGCTCAAGCTTTCCAAAACAGACGATGGGGTAAAACAGTATTTCGAAAAATATGTATACAGCGTCGAAACCTTCGAAGAGTACCTAAATCTAGTCGGCGGAGAGAAAAAGCTCAGGTACCTCAAGAGACTCGAAGAACTTAAAGCGCCCTTGAAAGCACCATGGGCAGAAGGTTGAATCTCATGGAAAAGAAGGTTGAATACACAACAATCGAGCTCATGGCTTGCGCAGCTTCCAAAGTCCTTGAAGACAAAAAATCGGTCCTTGTTGGAACAGGTCTTCCAATCATAGCTGCCGCTTTAGCCCAGAGAACTCACGCGCCCAACCTGTTCATAGTTTTTGAGGCTGGAGGAATGGGGCCACAAATACCAATGGTTCCCATATCTGTTGGGGATTCACGAACCTTTTATAGGGCGGTTATGGCAAGCAGCATGGATTACGTGATGTCTACCGCTCAGATGGGTCACATAGACTACGGTTTTCTAGGAGCGGCTCAGATAGACAAGTACGGAAACATAAACACCACCGCGATAGGCTCGTACGAAAAGCCAACAGTACGCTTGCCTGGAAGTGGCGGCGCAAATGATGTAGGATCCCTTTGTTGGCGAACCATTATCCTCATGCAGCAAGATACACGAAGATTCGTAGAGAGGGTTGACTTTATAACAACCCCGGGACATCTAAGCGGACCAGGCGCCAGGGAAAAAGCAGGGCTTCCCGCCGGCACAGGTCCATATCGCGTAATAACTCAACTTGGGATCATGGGGTTTGATGAAAAAACGAAGCGAATGACGCTGCTTTCAGTGCATCCGGGCATAACTGTCGACCAAGTCAAAGCTAATACAGGTTTTGAACTGATCGTACCTGACAAGGTGACTGTGACAGAACCACCCACTAAGAAAGAATTGGATAAATTGAGAAAAGAAATTGACCCAGCTGGAATGGTCTTGCGGCGAAAATAGTCCTTCATTGAAGCAAACCTTGATATCATCCACCTGTAACAACATTTATTTCTAATTACAGATTAGGTTTTCAACAAACAGTGTTTAAGTAGTTGGACGGTAGAAAACGGTGCGAAAAAAGCCAACAATCGGAATCGTAGGCTTAGGTCCTGTAGGCTCCGTATTAGCTGCTCATTTGGCTAAAAGCGGAGAAGACGTAGTGGTAGAAGATGTCGTTGAAAAACTTCTAGTAAAAATAAGGAATGAGGGCTTGAGCGTATCTGGCATCACGCAACTAACCGTCAAGATAGATAAGACGGCGAGTTCCATGTCTGAACTCTCAAAGTTTAGTCCAAGCATAATATTCATTGCAACGAAAGCCTGTTTTCTAGAGCGCGTTCTCTCAGAGATTAAGCAGGTATACAAGCCTGAGATGAAAATTGTTAGCTTCCAGAACGGACTTGGCAACGAACGATTCATCGCAGAGCAGTTGGAAATCGACACCGCTTACCGTGTTGTCGTCAACTATGCTGGGAACTTGCTTGGTCCAGGAAACGCCGTGATGAACTGGTTCCAGCCGCCCAACTACGTCGGCGCCTACCATGAGGGCAAATACACCACTGACGAGACCACGAGAAAAATCGCGAGCATGCTTACAGCCGCCGGGTTGAAAACAGAGGAGGCACCCGACATTAAGGAGCATGTGTGGGCGAAAACCATCCTGAACTCGGCTCTTTGTTCAATATGCGGTGTTACTGGACAAACGATGAAGGAAGCAATGGAGTTTGAACATACTCGCGTTCTTGCGGTGAAAATGCTCGAAGAGGGACTAGAAGTGGCAAAGGCGGACGGATACGATTTTGGCAAAGGGGCTCTCGCTCAGTTTGTTTCATACTTGGAGAAGGGGGGCGGTCACAAGCCTTCTATGCTCATCGATGTTGAAAACAAGAGACCGACCGAAATTGATTTTATGAGCGGGGCAATAGCCCACTATGGAGAGAGGTATAAAATCCCAACACCTGTGAACTCAACTTTTACGGCTTTGTTGAAGGCAATAGAGAATCGATACTTGAATCCATGATGATTTTGTCGAAGAACTAACTATTCTTGAAGATAAGGTCCAGTGAGACAATTTTAATACGAAGAACATTACTTTAAACCATACTCTACTTGGAAGTTTCAACATGGCGAGTGTTCTAGAGTCCTTCAGAAACTTGCTTTCAAGAAGGCATGAGATCGCGAGACAGTGGAAAAGCCGTAATAAACGAGTTGTCGGCTGGACTTGTACCTACACGCCTGAAGAAGTCATTTACGCGGCTGATGCCTTACCAGTTCGGGTTTATGGAGGCTTAGAAGGCACGAGTTTGGCGGATGCTTACTTGCCCAGCAACGCCTGTTCCTTCATCCGTAGCTGTTTCAACTCTGCCTTGAAGGGGGATTATGACTATTTAGACGGGTACGTTGCCTCTAACAGTTGCGACAATTATGGAAAGATGTATGACATGTGGAGGTACTACGTTAAGACGCCGTACATCCACTTCCTTAACACTCCGCACACGAACACGGAGAAGGCGCACGAGTTCTTCTACGAGGAAGTTGTCCAATTCAAAGAATCGTTGGAGAAGGCTTTTGGAAACAGGATTTCAAACAAATCCTTACGAAACGCAGTCAGCGTTTATGACCAGAATAGAGAGCTTCTGAAGAAAGCGTACGACCTGCGGAAGAAGAAGCCCCCGCTCATTTCTGGAGTTGAAGCCCTAGAGATGGTTTTGTCCAGCATGATAACATCAAAGGATGAGCATAACAAACTGCTGAATAGACTGCTCAGCGAAATTAAGACTCGCAAGGACCCGCCTGAAGAAGGCGTGAGGCTTCTCGTTTCTGGAAGCGTTATGGACAGCCCAGAACTGTTAAGGCTTGTCGAAGCCTCGGGTGGAAGCGTGGTTGCCGACGACCTCTGCACCGGGTCAAGATACTTCTGGGACTTGGTTGGCTCAGAGCCTGATCCATTGCGTGCAATCGCTAAAAGATATTTGGACAAGATTCCGTGTCCGTTCATGAATCGTTACGAAGAGCGGGTTAAACATGTTAAAGAGATGGCTAGGCGATACGAGGTTGAAGGCGCCATAATTTTTGTGTTAAAGTTCTGTGACACGCACCTGTTTGATGCGCCCTTGCTGATGGAGGAGTTGAAGGCTTTAGGCTTGCCCGTCCTATACCTCGAGTGGGAACACTCCCTAAGCGGAATCGCCCAACTCAAAACTAGGATTGAAGCCTTCATCGAAATGGTCGGCGGGGGCAAATAGCCTTGTCAGTTGCGAAGGCGGAGAGGGGACTGCAAACAACACGGGGTTTCTACAGAAACTACATAAGGAAATACTACGAGGATGCGCATCAGGCGAAGGCGCAGAAGAAGCCTGTGGCATGGGTGGCTTCCACGTTTCCAGTCGAAATACTACAAGCCATGGATATTATGCCTGTTTGGCCTGAGAACTACGCTTCTGTGTGTGCGGCTAGGCAAGTTTCTGTTAGGCTTTGTGAAGCGGCTGAGGTTGAGGGTTTTTCGAGAGACCTCTGCTCCTACGCTAGATGCGTGCTCGGGTCGTTGTTTGACGAAAAAGATTTGCCTGAAGGCGGACTGCCAGAACCAGACTTTTTGGTTGCGTCCACCTGCGCCTGCGATACTCATCTTAAGTGGTTTGAGGTCGTGAGTCGGCGCTTGAACCGTCCGCTATTCCTTTTAGACGTGCCGTTCAACAGTGGTGGTGCTGATGCGGAGCATCTGGAAAGCCGCCATGTGAAACAGTATGTTTCTCAACTGGAAGATTTGGTCTCGTTTTTGGAGAAGCAGACAGGCACAAGGCTAGACAGAAAGAGGTTGCGCGAAACCGTTGCGCTTTCAGACCAGACAAGCAGACTCTGGTTGGAAATCCAAGACTTTCGGAAGACTGTTCCCGCGCCCATGGACGCCCGAGACGCTTTCTCGGCGGTTTTCTTCATGCTTTGTGTTCCGGGCACTCGGATGGCTGTTGAATTTTATCTGCGGTTGCGGGATGAGGTTCGAGAGAGGGTGAAGAATGGTGTTGGTGTAATTGAGAATGAACGGTTTAGGCTGGTTTGGGACAACCTACCCTTATGGTTTAACTTGGGGATTTTTGAGTATTTGAACAGCCTGGGCGCTGTTGTGGTTGCCGAGACTTTTTCTCATGTTTGGGCTGGGAGCCTCGACCCTTCTAAGCCTTACGAGAGTTTGGCTAGGAAGTATCTTCCAAACTTCGCAAACTCAGGCGTAGATAGAAAAATTGACTTAATAATTAATCTCGTAGAGGATTTTGGTGTGGACGGGGTTGTTCTTGCCACAAACTGGGGATGCAGAATGATGTCATTAGGCGAAACAATCGTAAAGGACGTAGTGTACAAGAGGCTTGGAGTTCCAAGCCTAATACTTGACGCGGATTCGTCAGACTGGAGAAACTACAACGAAGCTCAAGCCAAGGCTAGAATTGAAGCGTTCATCGAGATGCTCAGCAGAATTAGGTAAATTAAACGCTAGAGTCTAGTAGCTCGATTGGTTCAAATATAAGTTTAAATCATCGGGGTTAAGACTCGATTCTTTTTCTTTTCTGGAAAATATTTAACAATTGGGGTTTAGGTGGGATTTTATTGGTGTTGCGAGCAGTTAGAGCGTTGCGTTTTTCTGTAGAGTATGACTGCCAATAGCGTTATTGTCATCAATAGTGGCAGGATTAGGGTTGACGGGAATTCTGGGATTACTGGGTATTTGCAGTAGGGTTCTGTTCCGTCTAGTGTTGCTGGGTTTTCGGCGTTGTCGTAGGCGACTATTTTGTATCTTACCCATGTGCCTACTTCTTGCCCGGGTATTGTGGCTTCGTAGAGTTTGGTTGATGAATTATAGTTCATTGGTAGATTGGTCCATGTGGCTCCGTCGTTTGTTGTGTAGGATAATGTGACGTTTTTCACCCCGCTTAAGGCATCTGTAACGTTTACTGAAATCTTCACGGGCTGTAATCGTTGGACATCGCGTGCTGGTTCACGAGATGGAACTTCAATGTTCGGAACGGTCTTGTCTAATTTTATTCCTGTTAAGATGTGATGGCTCTCTTCGTTGTCAGCATTGTCTACACTCCAGTATTCCAGCGTGTTGTTGGAACCTTCAGTTGCGATGAGTGGCTGTCCATTGGTGCTGACAGTTTTGATTGGTCCGTTATTGATTTGATAGTAGGTTTCAGCTATGCCAGATAGGTCGTCATTAGCCGTGAGGTTAATTTCGAAGTCTATGGTGTGCCATAAGTCGTCATAGGCGTGAACGGTTGTTGGAGAAGTGGAATCGATTGGTATGGATCTTGTGATGCTGCGGCTTAATCCTTCATTGTCTATGACTGTTAGGTTTACTTGGTAAATACCCTCCGCTGTATAGACGTGGGTTATGATTGGATCAGCCATAATCGTGGTGTTACCGTCGCCGAAATTCCATTCGTAACTGACGATTCCCCCTTCATAATCGCAACTGGTTGAAGCATTAAAAATCACGATTTCGTCTACTGGCGGAAATTGTGGTGCATAGCTGAAATAGGCTATGGGTGAACCTGGAATCCACGGATTCATAAGTGGATAGTGGTCTTGATTGTCGGTGCCAATGATGTATGGTGTGTCTCCTATGCCGTCGCTTCCAGTTTCATTCTGATAGAGTCCAACAAACAAGTCAGCACTATTGTAGTCGCTCCAGTAGTTGCCGCCATAAGGATATCCGTCATCCCAAGTATTGAATTCATAGCTGTTGGCTTGTATTGTGTTATTTATGAAGTTATTATGGAAGATAGTGTTTGAAGGACCTCCATATCCCAGATGGATTCCGCAGTCGTTGTTTTCTATGTTGTTTTCTGAAGCAGTGTTATTGCCAGAATAGAACAAGATGCCATATTTTCCGCTGTTTGTTATGTTGTTTCTAACTATGCTGTTGTTGCTTGACAAGTAATCAAGCTGGATGCCATAATAGTTGTTTGTTATGTTGTTTGCGCATATGCTATTGTTGCTTGAATGATAAGGGGAAGGCCAATTAATACCGAGATAAACTCCACAGTAGTTGTTGTTTGATATGGTGTTGTTTGTTATTTTGCTGTTGCCTGTTCCCAATAACTCCACACCCACTGTAGTGCTGGACAGGTTAAGGTTTTCGACTGTTATGTTGTCGCAATTCAGAAGTATCACTTGTCCAGCATCATTTACAGTGTAGTCTGAAACTCCATCCAAGTATACTAAAGGCTTATTGTTAACAATGTTGTCCTCCACAACGTTTCCAGAAGAACCGGAAACCCACAAACCATTGCCAACAAAATTGTTTCCAGATATGTTGTTATAGTTTGAGTAGTCAGCGATGTAGATGCCACTGCCGGAATTTGCCGTTATGTTGTTTTTCGAGATAGTGTTGCTGGTGGAATACCACCAGAGCCATATGCCATGCCAACTGTTTGCTGCAATGTAGTTTCCACTTATGTTGTTCCTATCTGAAAAAGAACCTAAAGAAATGCCACCGCTGTTTGCCGTTATGTTGTTCCCAGTTATGCTGGAGTCATCTAATCTATTGCAGGCGATTCCCCCGCTTGCTGTTATGTTGTTTCCGGTTACAACATTATTGCTTAAAGTAGAATCTGAGAGGAAAAACAAAATGCCTCCAGAATTGTTTGTTATATTGTTCCCAGAAATAGTGTTAGATGACGACAAAACGTGAATGCCTGTGCTGCAGTCTCTAATATTTGTATTTCGGATTGTCACACCGCCAGCATATAAAATAAATCCGACTGCTCCCGGTTTGCCATACAGCGTATGTCCATTTCCATCGATTATTATGTTACTTCTTTCTACTACAATCCCATCATAGAATTCGACAATGGCAGAAGGGACGAAAATATCATCCGTAAACGTGTAAGTAACGTTGTCTGAACTAATTATCTTGTCTGTGCCCTCAACGCTTCCATCCGCCCGTATGTATATAGATCCGATGTTACCCTTAACCACTGGAACATTCAACACTACACTAGAAACCGCCATTAAAAGAGTGAAAGCCATCCAGACACTAACAACCAAACCAGCCCTTCTACCACCCATAACCCTCTCCTTCCTCTAACGTCATCATAACCACGCAAACAACTCTTAACCCTTTCTAGGGACCATCCCAACACAGCCAAACCCAAAAAACATCTCCAAAACAACCCCAAAACGGTAGCCCGAGAGAAATTTGAACTAGCATATTTGGAGCCTATTTGGATCATATATGGGATGGTCTAGGAGCGTGTGCGCGTGTCTAATTAAGGTCATTCAAATAACTTTAGTGGTAGCGGGGGCTAGATTTGAACTAGCGATCTCTGGGTCTCTCAGAGCATCTACCGCTCCTATGAGCCCAGCGGGTTCACCTGGCTACCCCACCCCTGTAGGAGTTTTTCTCTCGCTACGGTGTTTCCCCGCCACCCTCAACTTTGAGGGAAGGGTTCCTTAAATGTTTTGAGGGCACGCTATACGAAAAGGCTATAGTGCCCAGACGTTTATTTCTATGGTTAGGCGCCAGACATGGACAAACCAACCTTCCGCCAACTATTCACCCCAGAACTGAAAGACCCAATATTCGTAGAGGGACTTCCAGGGTTCGGAAACGTCGGAAAGATCGCGGCACGATTCCTGATCGAGTTCACGTCTGCCAAACCCTTCGCCGAGTTGTACTCTCCCTCCCTACCCGACTACGTGATCGCGAAAAAAAACGGGATTTGTCGTCCTCCACGCTACGAATTTTACGCCTCCACCACACAAAAACCCAACTTCATCATCCTCATCGGAGATGCACAACCCTCTCTCGAAGACGTGGTAGCCCACTACGAATCATGCGACGAAATTCTAAGCTTCGTGGAGAAGTACGGCGTCAAGCTGATAGTAACCATGGGCGGAGTGCCCACGCCCCAACCCTCAAAAGAGGTTTACGTAGCCGCCACATCAGAAAAGTTGGCAGTAGAAACCATGGAGAAGGGCGCCATAATATACGGAAGGGGAAGAATCGTAGGAGCAACCGGACTCCTTCTAGGGCTCGCAAAAAACCATGGAATGGAAGGCATATGCCTACTAGGCCCAACCACGGGCATCAGAGCGGATCAGGCAACCGCCCTAACAGTTTTCAAATTCTTGACGAAAATGTTGGGAATAGAAGCGGAATCATGGGCGCCTAAGAAGAAGTAGGCTTCTTTTTTAGAATGCTGGAACAACAAAGCATATATAATATGCCTAATTATAGAATGATATGACAAAATATGCAAGAGGCGAAAACAGCCCATGTCAAAAGAAGCCTCAGTTAAGAGAACAACCATCATTCTCGACGAGGAAGAACGCGAATACATAGACAAACTCATCAAAGAAGGACTGGAACCAGGCATCAAACCCCTCATATCAAAAATGCTAGACGTTTACAGAAGCATGATGATCTACGACTGGAAATACCCAGGCGAATACTACTGCGGCATCAGCCGCATCGCGTTCATAAACGTCGAGTTCATTGAAACCACGCTCAAGTATGTTCCAGAAGAGAAGTGGAGGGAGGTCGGCCAAAAAGTTGGAGAAGCGGCTAGAGTTTCTATGGAGGCTAGCTTAAATATACAGACGACTAACCGAGAGAAGTGGCCAGACGTGTTCAAGCGGTTGCGTGTTCAGGGCTTCGGCGACTTCTACCTAAGAGACAAGTACATCATCATTAAGACGCCGTTCATTACTAATCATGAAGTGTTAGGCGGCTTCTTAGAAGGCTTGCTTGGCATCCGCTTAGACGCGAGGACAACGGCTCCGCCGCTTGTTTTTGAGATTGTCGGTTGATTTTGCATTAAAGTAAACATTTTGTGATTATTTGTTGTATTAGAATAGGCTTTATTGTTCGAATTCAGATTCCGACTTCATACTCATTAAATACGATACCGTACAGATTCTAGGGGCGTCAACCGGTTGGACGAGAAAGATGCAATCTCCGCTGATGCCAGAGTTCTTCGCACTACTGGGCATTGACGTGTTTCTAGCGATCAGCCTCATAACTTGTCTTCTTGACAGACGCTTTCCTAAGGCCATTCCCTACATCTATCAGGTCGCTGCCCTCGCTGGCTTCGCCCACCTTTTCATCAGCAAGGAATTCATGACCCTCTTTGGAGACTACATGCGGTTCTGGTACTGCCTCATTTATCTTGTCATTGCTTTAGGCAACGTTATCGCGGTGAATGTTTACCTTGCGTTTCAGAAGGGAATGTGGAGACTTGCGAGGGGCTTCTTGGGTGTCATTACCTTTCCAGTAGTTCTTGTGTCCGTTTTCTTTGTTTTGGACTACGCTAACAGTGTGACGTCGTCTGTCTTTCTGTTTCCACGACTTCCCTTGGACACTATTTTTCTTGTACTTCTTGTTTGTGCGGTCTTTTTGGGGATTGGCGTCTTCGCGTCTCTTAGGCAAAAAACGAAAAAAATGAGAGAAGAGGAGGTGAGATGAGTGAATGTGAAAAAGGTTTTGTCTAGGAAGCCGCTGAAGTTCTTGTCTCTGCTCTTGACATCGATGTTCATTGCTTCAGCAAGCGCTGCCGTCTACTATTCGATAACATTGCAACCCGCTGTGACTATCAGTGAAGCTTCAATAAAGTTCGTTTCAGGAAATGACTGGCCGAACGGATCAACGTTGGGAACTAACGGAACTTTTGTTATCTTGGCTCTTAAGGCTTATCCGAACGCGACCTTGACGTATGATGACCCGCTTAACATAAGCAACACTGACGCGTCTAATCCACATCAATTTAGACTTCGCCACGTATCGATCACGCCAGCCACAGGAAACCAGCAAGTTAGCAACTTCACTTTCATCAACTTCGTCGTAAAGAATAAGGCTGGAGCCTCTCAGGCTTCGTTCAACTACACGACATCAACCGATACTTGGAATACGCCTTCTTCGACATCATACTTGGAAGTGCCGGCGAGCACCATGTGGATTATCTATGTTGAAACGAAAGCAGCGGCTGGAGCGACTAAAGACCTCGTGGCTACTATAAAGATCAGCGTGGATGTGCTAGAGTAGCCTCTCTCCCCCTTTTTTATACACAAATCGTGGTTGGTTAAGGTATGTTACGGCACAGTGGTAGTTCCATAAGAGTTCGACGTTGGATCTTGCCAGTGCTAACTATCTTCGTTTTATTTGTTTGCTTGTTACAGAATGGTGCTGGAAGTAAATACTACTCTCCAACAAAAGAACCTCAGACCACCGTTACGCAGCCTTCAGTAATTCTTCAGTCTGGCACGGCTGGTACTAGCACTATTTACATGAATAGCACGAGCGCCAAGGTTAATGTTGCGGCGTCTGCAGAGCCTACCTATTATCCAAGTGGATACAGCATCTCGAGTGGAACGTATGTTTCTGGCAGTGTTCCAGCGAGCGTTCAAAGCGTTGACACAGACTACTTTATTGTGAGAAGTGCGGTGTCTACGAACAATACGTACCCATATAATCCATCTAACTATAGCTTGTTCGGCTCAACCGCGTATGTTTCTGGGGCATTGAGTGATTTGCAGTCAAACAATGGGTCCTATATGACCTTTCGCAGTTATGGGAGTGCATCTTCAACTAACACTCCAATAACTAACATGAATTTTACGTCAGACAGCACGGGTTGGACATATTCAGAAGTAGATGCCAAGGGGTATGCCTATAATGGCGGATGGCAGTCAAGTGGGGGCAACACTTTAGGAAGCGTAGGAGGGTGCCACAGAGTTATTTACAATGACACCTCCTCATCGCAACCTTCAACATCAGTAACAGATTATATGCGTATTACGTATTCCTTCACTACTCCCTCAAATTCTTGGTATTCCCAAAAAGCATCGTTTGCCTGGAAATACTCTCTCGACAGTGGGTCATATACCACACAAACCCTAACCGTAAAAGCTAAATTACTAGACGCTAGCGATGCTGTTCTAGAGACATTGTATTCAACCACTACTATGCAAACTTCTTGGCAATACCAAACAAACCTAGCTATTGCGTCAACTCTTTCCACTTCAACCACATACAAGCTTCAACTAGAATTTTCAATCGTAAACGGAGGCTCTGGAAACAAGGCAAACGTTTTCAAAGTTTCCATCTACTGGGATGACGCAGGCATAAAATTCACCTATTATAGTGGATATACGATGGAGGTTGAGTTCACGGGAACATCGAACACACAAGACTGGACCAAACTCGTGTGGACTGTTGATAGTGCCTGGACAACAGGCAGCGTGACGGTGACACTGCAACTCTACAACTATACGCTTAACGATTGGTCACCAAGCGGAAACGGCTACATCTACTACACGTCAAACGCAACCGCAAACACAGACGAAACTCAAACCCAGACAATAACCACGAACCCCACTCACTTTCGCAATGGCGCAGGAAGCTGGAGGATTAAGGTAAAGGGAGTGAAATCCACCACTACGCAATTTGACTTTAAAGGAGACTGGATAGAATTTAAGTCCGCATACCTAGTGTACACGGCTTCCACAGAATTTGTTTTCTCGGGTATGACAATGAATACGCCGACTCAGCTTAATTTCACGGTTGTAAGCCAATACAACATTACAGGCGTTAACGTAAAAATTCAAGTTTGGAACTATACCTCCTCCAAGTACGTGACGAGTGGCGAAGGATACACAACATACACGTCGACCGGAGCAAACGTGACAAAACTGCTCAGCATAAACACAACCCCACAAATTTACACATCAGGCGGAAACGCCAGAATCAATGTTACAGGCACGTTAACAACTGCAGCAGCATATCAGCAAGAGGTAAACCAAGTCAAACTAGTCTACAAGTATGGTTCCTCCACCTACGACTATGTTCTCAAAATTAACAATACGGCGGTTACGGATGCATGGAAAATCAACCTAAAAGTCTACAGCAGCACCAACGTCACGAGACTGTCAAGCGCCACAATACGCTTCCACGACGGCACAACCAGCGACCAAATAATCATCAGCGGAGGCTTCATAACACAGTCTGAAGGCTCCCAGTATGATTTGCCCGCCAACGCCACCCGATACATTAGCATAGTTAACCTATCCGCAAGCACAAGCGGAACCTCTTACCTCTACGTTTACCTCAAGATTCTGGTGCCTAGCAGCAAAACTTACAGCCTATACGAAATCACATACGAAATCACCTAGAAAGGACTGCTGTTCCTCGAGAAGCGCTATGTTAATATGGAATTCATGCTCTAGATTCATATGTATTAAATATTGCGTTATACGACATCTTAGGTTAGAGGTGAAATACGCTTGTTTAAAATGCTGAAGTCAAAGAAGGGAATATCACCAATCCTCGCAACGCTTCTGCTAATAGTCATAGCCGTGGCAGCAGTAATAGTCACTTATGCTTGGGTCATGTCTTTTACGGGCACCACAACAGGACACGCGGGCGCAGTTCTAAGCGTTGAAAACTTACGATACTTCGGAACCCCCTACAACAAAGTAGAGATGATAATAAGAAACAGCGGCACAACCGACGCAAAAATAGTCTCAGTATACGCAGGCACATCGTCCACAAGTCTTGTACAACAGACCACTGTAACCTACGTGCCAGATTCTCAGATGGCAGTGGCAGGCGGGTCACTCAACATCACTGTTACCTACACATCAAATTGGACATCTGGACAAAGATATTACTTCAAAGTCGTCACAGAAGCGGGACAAACGCTGCCGTTCGACCAAGTAGCATAGCGATTTTCAAGTTCAAGGCAAACGCTTTTAGTGATAACTGTAGTTTATCTACGTGCCACCTTTAGATTTTATATGCTTGATCCTTTCACTGAAGATACTTCGGTGTGGTAAACAGTGAATGAAGCGTTAGAAGGCACTCGAGTTTTCCTCTGTTTAACCTTTTTAATTTATGCTTCCTGGAGTGATTTTAGGAAGCGAGAAGTAAGCAATATAGTTTGGGCGGTTTTCGCGCCCATAGCCTTTGTTCTGACGTCTCTACAACTCTTTCTGTTTATCCAGCAACAACTGTATATTTACGCTATTTCCTTCGGGCTTACTTTTGCCTTATCCATCGCTCTTTTCTACACTGGCGCCTTCGGCGGGGCTGACGCCAAGGCACTAATTTGCATCTCTCTTGCCTTGCCATCCTATCCTATCTATCTGCTTCAACCATTGTTTGGCTTCATATCTCCAATTTTTCCAGTTACGGTATTCTGCAATGCTGTTCTTCTGGCAGCCCTCAGCGTGGTTTACGTCCTAATACGTAATGGGCTTTGGAAACACAGAACTGGAAAACCTCTGTTTGGAGGATTTGAAAAGGAATCAACTGGACGAAAAATTTTAACGCTTCTCTGCGGCTACAGGGCGGATGTAAACGAGTTGAAAAAGAAAGAACACTGGTATCCACTTGAAGACATCAACATAACTGAGACGGGAGAGAGCCAAAGGAGACTGCTCATAATTCCAAAAGAAGAAAAGAGAGGAGAAATCGTTAACAGAGTTTTAAAAGCCGCAAGCGAGGGCAGGATTCAAAACGGCGTATGGATAACCCCGGGCTTACCCATGCTCATTTTCATAACAGCGGGATTGATTGTTGCCCTTTTCATAGGCGATATCGTGTGGATTATCCTACGCTCATTCTTGGGTTACAGCTGACGTAAAAGTAGACTGAAGAATTCTGTTAAACAGTTTTTATGCGGGGTTCTAATAAAGCCTCACTAAGTAGGCGGGTAAGAGGCAACTACCTTTATTCCTCGTGAGTCAGTAACGTTCACCATTGTAGAAGTGGGCGGCGACTGTGTGTTAGAACAGAGCAACTGGTAGACAAAAGAACTGTAGGTGCTGTTGTAGTAACGACTGAATGAGAAATCCTTTGACTGATTGTTAAGACTCACAGAAAAACTTGCCTTTTGTAAATTAGTAACTGGCATCAGTTCTTCTCTATCAACCGTCAATAAAATAGTCCAAGTTTTCTTCTTACTATCGACATAAACAGCTTCGAGAAGTTTTACTTGAAGAAATGCAGAGGCCTTAAACTTGTATCCCGTTAGTCCTACAGAAGTAATGTTCATGGTAAACGTGACGTTAGCTGCAGAAAAAGATGAATTGCTATGCCAGCGGCTAGCCAGCCCTAGATTATACATTATGTTTTCACCATAAACATAGTGTAAACCCTCAGTCAACGAATAATTCAAGATAATTCCGAACCCCGGATAGACTTTTTTCAGGTCACTTTGCCATCGAATGAAGTTATCCCTCAAAATATTCGTGTTATTGGTCAACGTGTAGTTGGCTAAGCTTATCTCCGCGAGGCGATAACAACCGATTTTCACATGGTCGATTATTCCCAAGTATTCTTCCCATCGTTCGCGTTTGTAGTAAGTTACCGCACTGTACAGCACTGCGCCTAGGGAGACCATCATGACGGCTATCATCAAAACCGCCAGTATAATGAATTGCCCCTTTCTATGTTTCATGACTCTCATTGCGTTATCCCCTCACCAACTGTAGGACTAAGATTCGAGGGTCATAGCTTGTTTGATAGCCAGGAACCCCATAAGACACTGAGGCTATCATGCTCGCTTTCGTGAAGACTTCGGGGTCTCCATAACGTATTGGCACACTGTTAACTACAATGTCCTTAGAGTCATACACTGTTACATCAAAGTAAACATCTGACGGTAAAGAAACCATCAAGGCAGCCGTAAGGTTTGCCCATTCATAAGGGGGATAAATAAAGCGCCCTAGAAGTCTCTGTTCATCTAAATCATGCAACACGTTGTGTCCTATTTTCTCCAGCTCAGTAGCCTCATATGTAAGGCTGGAAGGAGTCACCGCAAGCATATTTACAAAGGCTAGAGCAAACAAAATAATGAAAGAAGCCAGTATGGTCTCAACGACGCGCATTTGCCCCTTTACATTCTTTTTTATTTTCATGGTCTTAATAGAATATGTGGAGCCGACATATTAAGTATTATGTCTTACGATAATTTATTATTGATTAGGATTCCTTCCAAAGCGCCAACTCAGCGTTAAAGGTCATCCCTGAAACAACAACGTTCCGATAAAGCTTCACCGCCGTGTAACCCTGCGGAGAAGTACCCCCATATTCTATCACCCTATAACCCAACCAGTTTGGATAAGGACCCGCGATCAGAACAGACCTCCTGGCTGGATTTTTGCCTAGGTCCACCGCCCAAAAATTAAAGATCAGCAAGGCTGGGTTATGATACTTAAGCTCGCAGAAGGTCTTGGTCCAAACCTTGTAGGAACCGTAGTTGAGTTTATCTTCGTTCAGTCGAGGTATCGAACCATTCTGTAAAAACATAATTGTATCTGTATCCCAACTGAACATGATTACGTTGTCAACCCATCTAGCGTCTCTTGGCGGAGGAGGATTGTCAGGCATCGAAAGAGTTACGTTGTCGTTAACCATATTTATCTCTGCAATATCGTCTGGCCTGGCGCCTTGATAAGTCACGAATAGAGTTACCAAATCTGCCACAGTCACCTTGAAAAGAACCATAACGTCCGAAATCTGCCCCGAAGGAGTTAACATTCTTTCGATTCTACATATACCTCTTGCATCCGTAGAAGCATCAGGGATTTTTTCAGAAAATACCCAGCTTCTGTTCTCATCTTTTTCACCTTGCCCTTGCCCCTTTCCTTGTGTTGTATAGAATATGACTGCGTTGACCTTACCGTTTGGTATCGGTCTTCCGTCGTTAAGGGAGACTTTAACCTCAAACGAAATGTGAGGCGGCACTACCTGCGCACTTAAAATTGTAAAATTGAATGGAGGAACGATACGGATGTTGAAACCGTACCTCTCCAACCCAAGTAACTTGCGCATCCTTGGATACTCAATGTATCCTATTGGGTTGTCTTCCACCAATCTTTGAACTTTGTCTGGATCCAAAACATAAAAGGAAGAACTGTCTGCACATGCTAGGCCAAAAGTATAAACGCCGCTTGGGTCAAATGGATCTTGAGAGCCCCAGTATGCAGGGTTACCCGTTCCTAAAAGTATTGTTTTTAGGGTTTCTACTGCTAGGCTTCTGAGTTGCTGCTGGTCGATGTAAAGTAGATTGACATAACTGAGACTTGGGGCAATAAACACAACAGAGATGAAGATTATGCCCACTATTGTTAAGGCGATTATGTAGTCGTATAGTCCTCCCGCCATCTCTCACTCAGCTCCCGCATTGTAGTAGAGTGGAACTGTTCTTATGTTGTGCCCCTATACAATTATATAAGAAGTCTTATATTAAGTCTTCTATCTTGCGATACCTCCTTCAAAAAAGTTCTGAATTAGGATTCTTTCCACAACATCAGTTCCAAAATGTAATCCATATCTGCAATGCTTACAGTTCTTTGAAGCTTGACGACATCTCCCATCGGAGTGCCTCCATAATGTAAGACCCTGCTGCCTTTATAGTTAGGGTATGGACCCACTGTGAGAGTGCCTTTTCTGCCACTGCCCTTTTCGACCGCGTTAACATTTAAAAACAAGAAAACGGGATCTATGGATTTCAAGCCGCGGAAGTTTTTGCTCCAAAGGTCATTTGAACCGTAATTTAAAGTGTCATTTTTGGTTCCATCATAAAGGGTTAGGACTCCGTCTTCGGTGAACATGGCTATGTCGCAGATCCACCTGTTTTCATTAGGAGTAGATTTGGGATGTGTGAGAAGAACTGTGTCGTTAATCATGTTGATTTCGGCAATGTCTGGTGGCGGATCGGTGAACACGATATTTACCGGACCAACACCAGCCGCGGTTATTTTAAATACCACCATGACATCGGAGACCTCTCCTGTGAGCACTTTACTGATTGTGCATTGTCCCAATTCGTCAGTGACACTTTGTGCCTGAGCTTGAAGTATAGAATATCTCTCATCCTCTCCTGATCCACCTTCAAAATGCGAGTAAACTATTAGGGCTGTGACGGCTGCGTTTGGAAGTGGTTTCTCGTCGTTGAGTGTAACCGCGACATCAAACTTTAGATTTTTCTCGCTCTGACTATAGTCTACTACAGTAACGTTAAATGGAGGAATAATTCGAAGGTTAAAGCCATAGTCTTGCAGTCCCAACAGTTGACGAACTTTCTCGTATTCTAGATAGCCGGACGGATTTTCTATGACTAGACGTTGAACCTTGTCCGGATCTAGCAAGTAAAATGAAGAACTATCTGCATAGGCTAGGCCAAAACTTTGAACGATGCTTGGGTTGAATGGGTCTTGAGATCCCCAGTTTACAGGGTAACCCGTTTCTAAAAGGATTGCGTTTAATACTTTTAATGCTATGTTTCTGAGTTGCTGTTGATCCATATAAAACAGGTTGACGTAGCTTGTGTTAGGCATGACAAAAACGACCGATGCGAAGATTACTCCTACTATTATTAAACCGAAAACGTGTTCATAGACTTCCTCTGACATTTCGGCTTCCTGCTTATCGATTATATTTAAGGAGGGAGACTTTTTTTGGTTCTAATCAAATATATTTATACACATATTATATTACCATATACATATGATGTATTATCAACAAAGTATATTAAGTCTTCGCTATTACGATACATGATGCTACTAAAACCTCTTCCAGATTCCTATTTCGAGAATGTAAGCCTACTATGAACGCAGGCCTTGGAAAATCGAATAAATTGCTTGCCATTTTGTTTTTCTTCTCTTTACCACACCTATAGCGAATCTCAATATATGCTAATATGCATTAAGTCAAATCTTGTAATATATCAAATTTCGATATACGAGCAGACGCGTACACAACCCTGCTACGTTCCCTTAATCCATACATAAACGTTCGCGCCCTGACGACCGCAACCTGCGACTACCGTTCTATCACTACTCTCCACCTCGTGATAAGCTTGATCCATCATCAAACCCGGAAGAAGCCATGCGGTTGCATACTGAACTGACTTGCCCTTAAGGTAGGCGTATACAGACTGGGCGAAGCCTTCGGCATCGCTTTGAATTTTCACAATGTAGATGGAATCTGCAATCACTGATGGCAGGTTGAGGTTCTTCACGAGTGTGACATCGCTGCTGGTGGAGTTTACAAGAAAGTATAAGTTGGCCAACGTATCTGAGACGTAGTCAGCGATTTCCTTCAGTTCTCTCGTTGCCATCTCTGCTTGAACGTTGTTCACCACATAGAGGTAAAAAAATTGCATTACGAAAATCAACACGAGGATGGCTGCGGTGCAAATAACGTGGCTCATCGTCGGCGCTGGCAACTTTCCCCCTCCTAAAGCGTGACCTGCACTTCTGCAACTACGAAGTTGAAGACAACTTCTCCAGCAACCAACGCGATAGGCGCTGAACTCGGAGTCTCGCTTCCAAATCGCACGCTGACGGTGCAGTTCACGGGGACGGGTAGTTCAATGGGACACTGTGGAGGCGTGTATGTTGTTACATTGAGACATTTGGCTTTGAGATCGAAATCGCCTATATAAAATGAGTGAGCCCGTATTACGACTTTGATTATCCAAATGTCTACATAATTTACGAGTATGCCAGTGACATTGATGACAGAGGTTCTCATAGCTCGAACCCTATAACCTAGAGTAATGTTGACACAGTCCCAACTCTGCGCAATGAGGGCTCTGCCATAGCTTTCCATGCTTCCAGTGACCAAGAGACTTTCATCTCCCAAAATGTATGACTTATACCCTTCTCCAAAATTGGCGTACTTAGTTTTTGTAGAGTATCTCACGAGACCTGTTGAGTACTGAGTCGTGTTACTAAAAGCGCCAACACTAACATTCACGATAAGAGGGTCGGTGCACGGCATCAGTTCAAGTTGACCATAATTAAGGGTGAAACGAGCTGACTGAACTGCTTTGGGCTTCCAGGCAGTGTTCTCGAAGGCGTCGTTGAAAGCCAGAACAGACTTTTTTGCAGTATTAAATTCGGTTGCACCTCTTTGCTGCTCCAAAACTTGATACGCATAGACAGAAGCCACAATGACAAGGATGATAGTGCATGCGGTCATAATAACAGCCGAAATCGTATATGAAACGCCGAGTTTGCCAGACAGAAATGGGAAGTGTATCCTTTTCATACGCTCACCATGACTGTTATTGCGGTCCCGCCTTGCCCGCCATCATTGGAACAAACTTAGACGCTATGAACGCCAGTAGAACGAGCAATGCTGAGTGCTTGAACCCAGCCGATACAGCTTCCTCACTGATTTTGCCAGCCACCAACCCGATGAGGTAACAGTGAACAATCACTGAAACCGTGAAAATAATGGTCAGAGACTGTAGATCGATCTTAACAGCTCCTATCACCATCGTCTGTGAGGTAAAAACAAGAGTCATGAGAGTTGTCGCCACCAGCAGAATTGCAGCGAAATACGGCACGAATATATAGGGGCGAACACTCATTTTTTTCTCCTTCTCTACCTCTTGGGTTAGCGTGTTGAACCTCGCAAGCGACTCAATCATAGGAATGGTTCCGCCACCCACATCGATTGTTTCAACAAGCAAGAACATGACAATCTGAGTCATCCAACTCTTGGTTCGCTTAACAAAATCTGTGAAAACCCGTCTCACTGGGACCCCCCAAGAAAGCTGAGACGCTATCTTTTCCAACTCTGGACTGAAAGCGCCATAATCACGCTTTGAAAGACTTTCGATACACTTTTCTGGGGATAAGCCTGTTTTCCTAGTTTCTGTTAGATCACGAAGGAATAGGGTTACTCCTCGCTCGGTACCCAATTTTTTCCTCGAAATACTACCCTGAATAAGCGCTGGAGGAGCAGCAGAAATAAACAATGAAATGGCGACTGCGGTTGGCAAATCAACAACGTTATGGAGGAACGAGATTTGGACCATTCCAACGAAGTCGGTGAGTAAGAAGAAAACCAAGACGGCTACTAACGTAGAAACGGCGAATACTTTGTATGGTCGCCAGTCAGTAACAGGAGTTTTGGGTTGCATGCTGTGGGCAAGGTAAATGAAAACAACTGAAAGTAGCGGAGTGAAGACATACGTATACAACATCATACTGGAGTACGAAGCAATGCCAGTGCTGTAAATTGCATCAATGCTGAATAGGATATAGAAGCAGAGAGACATGAGGACCATAATAATTATGAAAGTCTCCAAGAGCATTCCGAGACGTTCGGCCGCGATCTTCACCCTCGCGGACCTCGTTCTAAAAATGTCCTGCGACTTCGTTTCAAGGAAATGCGTGACATCGCCGCCAATAATAACCGTCGAGGCGTATCCTGAAACAAAGTCTCTAAAGACATCCAGCGGATTTCTCTGGGCAGCAGTGTTCATAGCAGTTAGCGGGTCCATTCCAAATATTTCGACATCTTTAACGAGGTCTCTCGACTCCTTTCGTGTCGCGGGCAGTAAATCAACGTCTGAGAGTCGCTTGAAACTCATGTAAGGCGGTATTCCTCCCGAAGCCATAACTGTAATGTACGTCGCCGAGAATGGAATCTCCCTTTCCAGGGCGCTGGCTCTTTCGCCAGCCATTGACATCGGCATAACAAGAAACCCAATCATAACAAAGACGGGTATGGGCACCAAGAATATGAGGGGAAGAAATCTGTAAAAATATAGGAGGACTAGTGCCGCAACTGTGACTGGAACGGTTAGCAACGCTGTGAAAAACATTAAAGAAACGTATGTTCTGGGATACATTTTGATCCCAGCCTTTTCTACGTAGTCTTTGAATTCGAAGACGTTAGCTAAAAATTTGGGGGACACCTGCCCAAAGATGCGGTATGCCCAGCCTTCGAGGCTACTTAATATGGGCAACTGCTTCTACCTCTCTCGCGTAAAGTTCTTCTGGTCGAGTATAGTATTCGGTTATGATGGTTGCGACGTCTTTGTAGCTTCTTATGTTCCGCTCTCGCATCCATTCTAGCACGTTTTTGCGACGTTGTATTTCCTCGATTAGTTCTTTTTGGCTTAGGCCTAGGCGTTCGGATAGGGCTGGAAGAAATACTCCTTTTTCTATTGTGGAACTATATTGGTCTTTGATGGGGCGCCACTTGAAAGTGTTTCGATAGTCTTCGTAGCCAGCAACCTCATCTACAGAAACCATTCGTCTATACGCTTTTAATTCGCCTGCTTCGGGTAGGTGAACCCTCTGAACTGTTGCAACTATGTTTAAGAGGGGTATGTATGCAGGCGCTATGTCCAGAGGCTTTTGAGTTAGACGCTTGACCGCTGAGTCAATGTTTTCTGCGTGCATGGTGCACATGCCTCCGTGGCCTGTGGCCAACGCCTGAAAGAGGACGTAGGCTTCACTTCCTCGGATTTCACCCACGATTAAGATGTCTGGACGGTGTCTCATGGCGGTTTTAACCAAGTCGAAGAGGGATATTTCGCCTGTTTGAGCTTCTCCGAGGCCGTAGCTTCTTCTTGCGATTAATGAGACCCAGTTTTCTTGTGGTAGGTTTAGTTCGGCAGTTTCTTCGATTGTGATGAGTTTGCTTCCAGGTTTGATTAGGCAGGCTAGGGCGTTTAGTGCAGTCGTTTTTCCGGCTGCGGTTCCGCCTAACACCATTACTGAAGCTCTGTTTTCTAGGCACAACCAGAAATAGGCAGCTAATTCTTCCGATAGGGTTCCTAGGTTGATTAGGTCGATGATGGAGTATGGGTCTTCTCTGAATTTTCGTATGGTGAATGCTGTTCCGAATGGTGTTACTTCTCGTCTATAACAGACTGCCAGCCTGTGTTTGCCTGGTAGGGAAGCGTCTACGATTGGAAAGGCGGAGCTGACGTGTTTTCCTGCCATGTGGACTAGTTTGACTACAGAGTCGTCGACTTCTTCGTCTTCGAGAAAATCAAGGTTGGTTTCGAGGTTTTCATACTTTCTATGCCAAATGTAGACAGGTTTTTTGACTCCGTCGCAGCTTATATCTTCAATATTTGGGTCTCGCATAATTGGGTCGATTCTTCCGAATCCAACCAGGTCTCGTTCAGCGAAGTACAGGATTTTTGACCATGACACATCGGGTAGCCAACCCAAGCTGATGCGGTATTTGTCGACTATTTTGCGTGCTTCTGTGTCGAAGAATTTTCTTGGGTCTTCGATTTCTTCTTTTGGTGAGCGGATTTCGGCGAGTAGGATTTCTTGGATTTGGTTGTATATGCCTTGTTCTAGGATGTCAAGTTGGAGTTCGTCGAGGACGTATTTGTATTCACCTGTAAGAGGGTTTTGAGCGATGATGACATGGGCGAATGGTTCGTTTATGGGATAGCGCTCAATTATGCGGTAGCCTTTTGGTAGAGGCTTTAGTGGGGCTGGCGGGATAGCTTCTATTAAGTGTTTTTTTCGGATTAGTTGGAAGAGTTTTATTTCGGTTAGGGATTGTCTGAGTTTTTGTATTGAGTTTTTTAGCCTTTGCTTTATTTTTGGCATTTGCTTCTCCTATTGTGTAGATGTAGTCTTGGGTCGTATTAAGTATTGTGTCTTACGAAAGTATAGTATTGCTCTATCACTGAGGCTAGGCTACGAGTTCGTCTTCAGTCGAGGTGAGTTAGGCTTTAAATATGGTAAAGTATTTTACATTTGTAGTGAACCATGTTTTTGGTTTGAGGACGGTGCGGTTTAGGGGTTGGGCGTGGTTAAGCCGACTGAAATGACTGTAAGGGATTTGTTGCAGGAGGAGTTGAGGAGGAGAGGCGTAACGGTTGTTCCAGAGTTTAGTGTTTCTACGCCTGCTGGTGTTTTGAAGCCCGACATTCTGTTGAAAAATGGGGCGCAGTATGTTGTTGAGACTAAGTTGGGTGCTGAAACGAAGCTGCTTGAAGCGATGGCGAAATTGTATGATTATTCTAAATATGTTACGGAAGCCAAAGGGGCATTTGCTGTTCTGTTTCCAGAAGAATTACGTAGACCATGGCCTCATGAGGTTTGGATGCGGATTGCTGTTGATCCAAAGTTGCAGTGTAGCGTTATTGCTATTTTTAAGGATTTGAGACCAAGTCAGCCGTTTAAGGGAAATTTGTCGGAAATCGCTGACTGGATGGCTGGGCATGTTCTTAGGGCGCCTGTTGTTGAGGCTGATACTGGTTTTGCGATTAGGGTTTTGCGGGATGCTGTGAGTTATATCACGGCTAGTGTTCGTCAGTTGCAGGGTAAGGAGTTGGAAGATATTTTTGGTGGCAAGACGGTTTTTGAGAATATTTTGCAGTATGAGGAAGGAAGGTATCCGTTAGAAGAGATGCGTCAGGCCGCGACTTATCTTTTGGTTAATCAACTATTGTTCTATCACCTCTTGACGAAAGAAGATTTGAGTCTTCCAGCAGTAGATGAGGAGAAGATTTCAAAGCCAGCGGATTTGACTCAGTATTTTGAACCTGTTTTGAAGAGGGATTACAGCAGTGTTTTTGGTTTTGATGTGGCTTCCCGTTTGCCTGTGGATGCGACTGATGTTGTGAAGAAGGTTATCATGGTTATCAAGGCTTTGGCTCCTGACAAGATTAGGCTTGACTTGTTGGGCAAGGTTTTTCATGAATTGATTCCATTTGAGATTAGGAAAGCAGTCGCTGCTTTCTATACTAATAATGAAGCAGCAGAGATTCTTGCTCAATTGGCTATTGATAAACCAGACGCTAAGGTTATGGATTTGGCAGTCGGCAGTGGCACTCTTTTGGTTGCTGCTTATCGCAGAAAAAGAGAATTACTGAAGCAGGTTAAGGGGACGTTTGAACTTCCAGAAGACCATAAAAGATTCTTGGAGCAAGATTTGACTGGCATAGATATCATGCCCTTTGCAGCGCACTTGGCAGTTGTGCACCTTTCACTTCAAGCATTACTCTCTGAAACAGAAAAAGTGCGAGTGGCAGTTTGGGACTCTACAGAGTTGAAACCAGAGCAAACCATACCTGTCATTTCGAGCGAGTTAAAGGCAGCATATCGACGACCTACATTAGACATGTTCGCTAAAGGTGGTCTAACGGAGGAAGCCTATGTAACTAAAGGCACAGTAACTCTGGAAGGGGTTGGCGGAGAAAAAATACCTTTAGAACAAGCAGACTTGGTCATAATGAACCCACCTTTCACTCGACAGGAAAGACTGCCAACCGATTATAAAATTGCGTTGGAGAAACGTCTTCAAGGGTACGAAAAATATTTACATGGGCAACTTGGACTTTATGGTCACTTCATTTTCCTTGCAGATCGATTTGTGAAAGAAGATGGAAGAATTGCTCTTGTTTTACCTGCCACGGTTCTTCGAGTTAGATCAGCAGAGGGTGTGCGTAAACTTCTGGCAGAAAAGTATCGCATTGAGCATATTATTACCGCTTGGGAAAGAGCGGCCTTCTCCGAAGGGGCACAGTTTAGAGAAATCCTTCTTGTTGCGAGAAAGTCTGAAGAACGAGATGGATCAAGATGCGTTATCACATCCTTGAAGAAGTTGCCTCGTTCTGTTGAAGAAGCAAAAGAATATGGACGAAAAATAAAGTTGATGACGCAGACTCTTCGTTTTGGCGAAGTTTACGATGACGACGCAATGGTTTCCAGAGTAGTTGGGCAAGACGAATTGGAAAGAAACTTGGAAAATCAATACATTCTCATATCAACTTACGACCTCAAAGTCCCTGCGCTACTGAAGCAAATAACAGAAGAAAGCGCTCCGGGGAAACTTGCATCTCTATTGAGTTATTTGGAAAAAGTTGATGGCCACATCTTAAGGTTTGACTATAAACCGCCATATCACGGAACTTTCCTGCTGGAACCATTCAGAGCAATAAAAAAGGTAGACCAATGGATAGTTAAAAGAACAGACAAGAAATTCTTGACCATAGAGAATAGGTTCACCAAAGAAGAGCTAAGAGTTCCATCAGATGTTTTGGACAGAGGTTTAAGAAGACCGGCACGCACGAACAAATTGGACATAACAAAAATATTGGACTATGTAATAATTGCGAAATTTGAGAAAGTCGAAAGGCTCTTGAAAAATCCATCTGTTTTGAAAGAATGGAGAGACTACGTCGAACCAAGACTTGCCAGCTTGCTAATCTCAAGACGATTCGACATCTCCGCTCCAGGAACTTCACTAATTGCCTACCATTCTCTTGTGCCAGCAGTTGGAGTAGACATGTGGAATATAAGGGGGATTCCAGAGGCAGATGCCAAGATTCTTTCACTTTGGCTTAACAGCACACCTTACCTACTTGCTACAATTGTCCATAGGACGGAAACTCGTGGTGCGTGGATGAAGCTCCACGAATATGCCCTCAAAGAATCCTTAATTCTTAACCCAGATGCGCTTTCAGACGACGACCGCAAGATTCTTCTTGATGTTTATGACAGAACTAAAGACCAATCGTTCCCGAGCCTTTTGCAACAACTGAAAACAAAGTTTCCACTCAGGGTTGAGATTGATAGGGCTGTGCTTGGGGTGCTTGGTTTTGGTGATGATGAGGTTAACCGCATTCTTGACTATCTCTATCCAGCCCTAGCCAACGAAATCCAACAACTAAAAACACTCATGCAAGGATAAACAATGTCTTCTCGTTCTAAAAGAATATTAACATCGTGGAACAATCATTTATTCAGGTAAACAACATGAAAACTCAAGTGTCCCTAGAAATGATTTACAATGAGATAAAAAGAGTAAACCAGCGACTAAGACTCATCGAAGACATAATTGAAGAAATCATCATAAAAACTGTACCTGAAACAGAACTGAGCCCTAAGAAAATAAAGGAAATACAACGCTCAATTGAAGAGATGAAGAAAGGAAGCTATGTAACACTTGAGGAACTAAAACGTGCCTAACTACAAAGTAATAGCCCACCGAAGAGTCCACAAATTCATAAGTAACCTAAAAGACCCAAACCTCAAAAACACAGTTATAAACACCCTGACAAACCTCCAAAATTATCCCATAACCCTAAGAGAAATGGACGTTGAAAAGATTAAGCGATTAGAGAAAACCTTCAGACTAAGAATAGGCAAATACCGAATAATATTTCACGTGGACAACGCAGAAAAGACGATCTACGTCACACACGCGGAAACAAGAAAAAAGATATACAAGAAAATAAGCTAAAACCTTCCACACAATAGAATTCCTCAAAACCGCGTTCTTGACTATCTTTATCCTGCCTTAGACAACGAAATCCAGCAACCCATAAACACTCATGCAAGGATAGACAGCATATTTGGAGCCTAGTTGGATCCTAATTGGATCATGTATGGGATGGTCTAGAGGCGTGTGCGCACGCTCAAAAACAGCCCTCACATACGCCTCTTAACAATGTTGTGGGCTTCTGAAGTCTTGTGCGCCAAGAATTATTTCAGAAATCGTAATATAGGTTAAATGTCCAATAAACACAGTAAACATGAAAATCGTCAAGGAGAAAAGCCCGTATGCCAACAGAAGAAGAAAAAGTCAGACACATACTCACGGATAAGAGGCTATCAGCCATAAAGGCTATGCTAGAAAAAGACCACGCCATAGACTGCATCCTACTCCTACACTTGGGCAAGGGAAAATGGAAAAACGCCAAGGACTACATACACGGGCTAGGCTTAACCCTGAGCGACGGAACCTTCCGAGCCCGAATGATAGAAATCGAAAACAACGGCCTAGCAAAAAGCACACACATAGACCCACTAAAAAAATACTACACCAAAACAGCCCAAGGCGAAAAAACAGCCAAACTCCTCCTCCAACTATTCCAACAAATTTAGCCTGACAGCCCACACGTACAACAGATACGCGCCTCACTGTGTTAGAATATAGTGTAGTGAGTCGTAAGATTTAAATCTCTCACACCCTCCTCTATTCCTAGTGAATCCTGTAGGAGGGATATGAAAGAAAATGAGGAAACTTCTCCGGAGTAGGAAGGCTTTGAGTCCTGTGATTGCAGCGATCATCTTGATTGCGGTTACTGTGGCGGTTTCTATCGCGGTTGCGGCTTGGATGGGCGCTTTGACCTTCACGTTCATGGGAACAGAGCAGATAAGCTTCACTGGCATTACTTGGGACATAACTAACAAAAATTGCACCTTGACCGTTAAGAATACGGGGACAGCGACTCTTACAATAGCCTCAGTAAAAGTCAATAATGATGTACTCAATTCGACTAGTTGGGCTGCCAGTCCTGCAACGCTATCGGCGAATCAGGTGGCTACTTTGTATATTCACTATGATACCTTCGCAAATGGAGACGTCTTTGCTTTCATAGTGACTACATCTAAGAACAACCCATTTGGTCCATACACTGTAACGGCGCCTGGGTAGACGTAGCCAGAACGTCTGTGTGAGAATGGGGGTAGGGAGAACCTAACCTCTTTCATCGTCATGGGAGGTATACATATGCCTGTTGAATTAAAAGAGTATGAATCGGCAACAGAAATAGCGAAAAACATAGATAACGAAATAGCTCGAACAAAGAGCATATTAGGTGACTACCTGCGCCGACTTGACGAGATTCGCATATTGGCTGAAAGATCAAAAAAGGTCCGAGATGTCGTTTTCAAGTTGGCTGGCAAAAAGACGGCGCAGAACACTCTTGGAGAGATCACCGTCGGCAACTTGGAGGTGGTGTTAGACGCCAACCCGTTCCACGAGCTTACCGTCATCGAAGAGGTTGTTCGAGGCCAGCAAGAAAGACTCCTCGCTTTACAAAAAGCCCGCGAAGGCTTAAACTGGGTCGACCAAATCGGCGAAACCGAAGGGCTTAACTATCTAGTGCTGGAACGCGACGGGGTGCCGCAAAAAATCCTACTCAAGATCTCGTAAGCCTAGCCAGAGGAAGTGAAAGATACAATGAGTGTAGACCCGTACACAGTTGCACTAAACAACGCCTTGACAGAAATCAAGAACATTTGCCCTGATGTCACACGCTCTTTTATTTTCACCAAGGAGGGCGCAATGCTGGCTGGAGACACAGAAGTTGCAGATGAAACTTTGAGCAAGCTTTTGCACTCTTTTCAAAGCATAGCCGAAAAAGCAGACAAGGTAGGAGGCCTAAACACTTTGCTGATCAATGCAAAGAATGGCAAGGTCTACGTGTCCCAAGTCAACGACATGTACTTAGCCATTACAACATCGAAAAACGCAGACATATCATATCTGCGCTCGGTTACACATGTGATTGTTCCAACAATTCTGAAATTGCTTAAGGATATTACCCCTACCCCCCTCAAACCCCCGCCTTCACAACCACTTATTGTTGATGACCTTACCGGACTTTTTAAACGCCAAGATACTGTAGAAATCGACTATGAAATTCTCACGCAATGGTCTAGGCTTTTGAACGTGAAGAGTATTAATGAAGTTGAAATAGAATCCGTTGACGGAACAATAGGTTCATGTAAAGTAAAGGCTATAGATAATTCTGGAAAAGAGAGCAGAGGACTGATAAGGATACCCGAAAAAATTTGCCAGATACTTAAAGTGAAAAAGGGAGAATTGGTGAAGGTCAAACCGGTATCGTAGTGAAGGGATGTGCATGCCTGCCAAGAGCAAAATTCAACAGATAGAGAATTTGGGCATCAATCTAGAAAGCATCAAGACCAGAGAAGGAATAATCGGGTACATATTGCGGTCTCCAAAGTCTGCCTCTATAGACCTAAGTGACCCCGCAAAAGTAGTTGATTATGCTCTCTTGTCTGCTGCGGCGTTGGATGAAGGAAAGGATCTGTCAGACACGTTAGAGATTGGCGAAGTAAACAACATCATTTTGGAAGGAACTGACGTAAAGATTCTTTCGCTTAGGATTGGCGATAGTCGTCTCAGCGTCTTTATGAAGAAAGACGTTGACCACGAGAGGGTATGTAAGGACTTATACGCTACGTGAAACGTTACTAGCTGAATACTCTCATTTTTCTTGGGGAAAATGAGGCTGAAAAGAATAGGGCTTATTACCCCATTCATTTCCTCCCCCCTTTCTTTTCGGTCTCATCCCTAAAATTGAATGAGAGCCAAATCTTTCTCAGACACGTGCACACGCCTCTAGACCATCCCATACATGATCCAATTAGGATCCAACTAGGCTCCAAATATGCTGTTTGTCCTTGCATGAGTGTTTATGGGTTGCTGGATTTCGTTAGTAGGAGCGCGTCTAAACTCTTGTTTCTCAGGTTTGTGACACGTTTCTGTTTCTGTCTCTGTCCACAGCGTTCGAAAATAATGGATGTGTTAAAACACTGAACATCGAAAACACATATCAAGGGGGAAATCATGCCTAGAACCAGCGTTCTCTTAACCGACGAGGATCGAACCCTACTTTTAAAGGTAACCAGCCTACTTGAGGAAATCATCGAAACACTAGACATTTTAGAAGACGAAGATACAACGAAATCCATCAGACAAGCAGAAGAAGTGTTCATACCGAAGATTGTTTCATAAGGCATAAATGCTTATTACACTATTATTTAATGTGTAGAGCTCTTCTCGTTTAGGCAATGAAGCACAGCATTATGGAGAGAGAGAAAGGAGAACGGAATGGATGAAAAAGGAAGCAATTTTACGAGTAGTTATTGAAGGAAAAACGGTGAAGAGAAAAGCATCCTTAATGTTGAGTCTGCTGTTGTTATCAATCTTCGCTCCTTTACCCGCTCTACTAGATGATAACATATCCAGTTTGTCTGGTGGTTTTGGGGCACAGTCTAGTGTTAATTGGTGGCCCATGTTTCACCATGATCTAAGTCATACGGGATACTCGACATCAAAAGCGCCAAACAGGAACGCAACCTTATGGAGCTACACAACCGGCGGCTACGTTGATTCTTCTCCTGCTGTAGTTGATGGCAGAGTGTACATAGGCTCAGGGGACAAGAAGGTATATGCGCTAAACGCCTCTACCGGCGCCCTAATATGGAACTACACAACGGGTTCTGGTGTGATGTCTTCTCCTGCTGTAGCTGACGGTAGAGTGTACATAGGCTCAGGGGATGACAAGGTTTATGCCCTAAACGCCTCTACGGGTGAGTTCATATGGAGCTACACAACCGGCATGAGTGTATCTTCTTCTCCTGCTGTAGCTGACGGTAGAGTATACATAGGCTCAGGGGACAAGAAGGTTTATGCGCTAAACGCCTCTACGGGTGAGTTCATATGGAGCTACACAACGGACTATTGGGTGTATATTTCTTCTCCTGCTGTTGCAGGTGGCAAAGTGTACATAGGCTCAGTGGATGATAATGTTTATGCCCTAAATGCCTCTACCGGCGCCCTAATATGGAGCTACACAACGGGCAATGACATCTTGTCTTCTCCGGCTGTGGCTGATGGTAAAGTGTACGTAGGCTCATATGATAACAATGTATATGCGCTTAACGCCTCTACGGGTGAGTTCATATGGAGCTACACGACTGGCAACCTAGTCTTGTCTTCTCCTGCTGTAGCTGACGGCAGAGTATACATAGGCTCAGGAGATTACAAAGTTTATGCTCTCAACGCCTCTACGGGTGAGTTCATATGGAGCTACACAACGGGCAATCCAGTTCACTCTTCTCCTGCTGTAGCTGACGGCAGAGTATACATAGGCTCATATGATAACAAGGTTTATGCGCTCAACGCCTCTACCGGCGCCCTAATATGGAACTACAAGACAGGCTCTTGGGTGTATATTTCTTCTCCTGCCGTAGCTGACGGCAGAGTGTACATAGGCTCAGGGGATAAGAAAGTTTATGCTTTTGGCTCTCATGACATTGCCATAACCAGCGTTACACCATCCACCACAAAGGCGTATGTGGGACAAACTGTCGACATTGACGCAGTTGCAAAGAATGAGGGAACCGAGATAGAAACCTTCAACGTAACCGCCTACTACAATGACACTGCCATCCAAACACAAACAGTCACCAGCCTGGCCCCAAATGCGGAAACAACCTTAACGTTCAACTGGAACACTACAGACGTAGTACCTGGCTACTACACAATAAAAGCAATAGCCAGCACAGTTACAGGAGAAACCGACACAGAAGACAACACCCACATTGACGGCACTGTAAAAATAATAAAATCTCCAGTCGCTTTCTTCACCTATTCGCCAACCGCTCCGCTCACCAGTGAGACCATCACTTTCAACGCCTCACTTTCAACACCTGACGGCGGAACCATAATCAGTTACGAGTGGAACTTCGACGACGGAACTCCCAACGCCACAGGCATGATCACAACCCACGCCTACACCGATAACGGAACATACACGGTTACACTTACCGTGACTGACGATGACGGGTTAACCGACACCGATTCCCAGAACATAACCGTACTCAACCGACCTCCTATAGCGTCTTTCACAGAGTCCGCAACCTCAGTACCCACGGGCACCATGATCAACTTCAACGCTTCTGCCAGCTATGACCCTGATGGCTGTATCGTTAGTTACTTCTGGGACTTTGGTGACGACACAAACACTACAGGCGTTACAGCCAGCCACTCCTACGCTGATGACGGAAATTACACAGTGACTCTAACCGTGACGGATGATGACGGGGCAACTGACACCATCACCTCTAATAAGACAGTTTTGAACCGGCCTCCAATAGCTGATGCTAACGGGCCGTACTCAGGCTCTGAGGGGTCTCCTATAACCTTTAATGCCACCGGCTCCATTGACAATGACGGAACAATAGTTTTCTACGAGTGGGATTGGGATAACGATGGCAGCTACGATGAAAGCAGCACCTCACCTCTCATCAATCATACCTGGCCCGACGACTTCTCCGGAACAGTTGGGCTCAGAGTAACGGATGATGACGGCCTAACCGACACAGACACAGCCTCAGTAACAGTCCAAAACGTAGCTCCCACAGTGGAGGCTGGTCCAGATCAAACAGCTGATGAAGGCAGCACCGTAAGCTTCTCAGGCAGCTTCACTGATCCAGGCTGGCTAGACACCCACACAATCTTCTGGGACTTTGGTGACGGTACCAATGTAACAGACACCTTAACCCCATATCACGCCTACGGTGACAACGGAATCTACACTGTAACCTTAAAAGTTACGGACGATGATGGCGGACTCGGAATAGATACATTACAAGTGACTGTTAACAATGTGCCACCAACCGTAGAAGCAGGCCCTGATCAAACTGTGAACGTTGGCGAAGTCGTGACCTTTTCTGGCAGTTTCATGGATCCTGGCTGGTTAGACACTCATGTGATCTTTTGGGACTTTGGTGACGGTACCAATATGACCGGTGTCATAACTCCAACCCACATCTACAGAGACAAAGGAACATACACTGTATCCTTAAAAGTTACGGATGACGACGACGGAGTCGGCATGGACACATTGACGATGACCGTTCATCTTCATGACATAGCCATAACCAGCGTTAAACCTTCCAAAACCATCGCAGGACAAGGATACT
>Ga0209725_1000121_pt1 | contig 46213 bp, 47 predicted proteins | sample I18A1metaG_FD_184145 | JGI IMG/M metagenome (GOLD analysis project Ga0209725, IMG submission 184145) | Lake sediment bacterial and archeal communities from Gulf of Boni, Indonesia to study Microbial Dark Matter (Phase II) - ​I18A1 metaG... | ecosystem: Environmental > Aquatic > Freshwater > Lake...
CCCTCGCTCCAAGTTCTGGCACGGTCTGTATGATAGCTCGCTTGATCTTTGCCGGTGCCCTCCAGTATCCTTCGAAAGCCTCGATTACCACCCTTTGTCTTGGAATCCATTCCACGAACTTGTATGGTCCAGTGCCAACCATGTTCTTGTCCATCCATTCGTTGTGTTTTCCTGGCGCTACTCCGCCATGCTGTTCGACGGCCGTTGGGCTGACAATGCATGCACCTGAAAACGCGAATATGTATAACATAGGTGCGTACGGTCTATCGAGTTTTACCCGCACTGTGTAGTCATCAACGACTTCGACTCCGCCGGCCGCCAAGTACTCCTTCATATCGGCCTCCGTCATCTTGGAGGCCATGTACTTCTCTGCTCCGAGTATCTTGTCGTACATCCAAGAGGGGCCATCTGCTTCGTTGATGATGATCATTCTATCAATCGAGTACTTCACAGCCTTGGCATTGAAGAGCGTCCCGTCGTGGAACTTCACGTTCTTCCGCAATTTGAACGTGTAGGTCTTTCCACCATCACTGATCGTAGGCATCTCCTCTGCCAGCAAGGGCTCAAGTTTGGCTGCGCTGCCTCCCTTGAAAAAGACCAAGGTCTCGTATACGTTCAGGATTATGTATCCTCCCGATGTCTCATAGGCTACTGCCGGATCCAAGAATTGAGGATCTCCAATGACATGGTGGACAAATGTGTCAGGATGGGGGATTAACGCAAGCTTCCTCCTGTACGCCTCTTCGGCAAGCCTCTTGGCCTCTTCCGCCTGCTGGACAGGGAGGTACCAGAAGTAGTAGCCGCCTGTAGCGCCGAGAATCACAACGATCGCGATTATCCCTATGATGACTTTCCTGTTCAATGTGGGTTTCTGTTGTGTGGTCAATTTTATTTCCCTTTCATAGCTGTACCGGTAAGTTGGTAAATAAGCTTATGGGCAACTTCTTCCGCGAGAAAACTCTTCGATCCGAACAGCTATCTTCTCAGTCTAGGATCAAGTATGTCTCTTAGCCCATCCCCAACTAGGTTGAATCCGAGTACGATGAAGAAGATAGCCAGTCCAGGAAATCCTGCAACCCATGGGGAACGATACAGGTAATCCCTCCCCAACGCAATCATGTATCCCAATTCCGCCATTCCTGATCCAGCTCCGAAGCCTATGAAGCTCAAACCCGCAAACCCCAAGATGGTGCCTCCCAAACCAAGAGTCGCGCTGACGAGAAGCGGGTAGATCGCGTTCGGTAACACATGTCGAAACACTATTCTTCCTCTAGATGCACCGACCGCACGGGCCGCCTCCACATACAACTTCTCTCGTTCCGACAAGATAACGCCTCGAACAAGTCTTGTCTCGCCTGCCCAGCCAGTTACAACCAGAGATAGAGCCAGATTGTACAGGTTTCTCCCCAAAGCTGCTGCGACCGCCATAGCCAGAATAAGGCTTGGGAAAGCAAGAAAGACATCTGTGACTCTCATCAGGGTCTCGTCAACTTTTCCTCCGAAATACCCAGATACAGATCCCACTACTATTGAAACGGCTAGTTGACCTGAAACGATTAACAAGGCTAGTCCAAGATCAAGTCTTATGGCCCATACAATTCTGCTAAATATGTCTCCTCCGGTCTCGTCCGTGCCCAGAAGATGCTCCAGGCTCGGGGACTCTAAGTTTCTATTCCATTGTCTCTCTTCAGGGCCATAGGGAGCAACATAGGGTGCAAAAACCCCTGCGACAACTGTTACAGTAATCAGTACGACGCCAAGAACCACGAGGGGGCTTTGCCGTAGAAGATGAAGGCTGAACTTCAACTCATCGATTTGCGCTTGCCTACGGCTCCTCGCTCCTGGCCGTTGATTGCTTTCAGACACATTTCATCCCAACCTGATCCGTGGGTCGATGAACGCGTAGAGAATATCCACGATCAGATTCACCATGACGTAAACTAGGGCCGATACAATCGCGAATCCTGATATCGCACTGAAGTCAGTTCTCAGTATGGCTCCAGCCGCCCATCTGCCCAATCCTGGCCATGAGAAGACGGTCTCGGTAATCGGTGCACCGGTCAAAAGGCTGCCAAAGGACAGGCCCACGACCGTAACAGTCGGGATCATGGCGTTCTTCATTGCGTGTCGGTAGATGACAATCCTTTCCGGCAATCCTTTCGATCTGGCCAGCATAATATAGTCCTGTCGCATCACTTCCAGCATGCTTGAACGCATCATCCTTGTGACCATTGTAAGACCGTTATATCCAAGGACAAACGCAGGCATGATGAGATGAGCAAGGACGTCGAGGAACGCGTCAACTCTTACCTGCAGAATACTGTCCAGTAGGTAGAAGCCCGTGATGGATGTCAGTGGGGGATAGAGAAACGGGGTTACTCGTCCACCGCTGGGAAGACTCGGCAACCCCATTATCTCAAATCGATAGTAGAAGACGAATAGCATCAAGAGTCCAAGCCAGAAGACAGGCATGGAAACCCCGCTCAGGGCGAAGAGTCTGGTTGCGTGGTCAAGGGGTTTGTCCTTGTGGGTTGCGGAGATAATCCCAAGCGGAATTGCGACGACAAGTATCATTGCCAGAGAGGCGGCAGTCAATTCGAACGTTGACGGGAAGAATTCTTTGATCACATCGGTCACTGCTCGGTCATTCACGGAACGCGTGAGACCCCAGTCTCCTCTCAGTAGGTCACTGACATAAATCCCGTATTGCACGAAGATCGGTTTGTCCAGACCTTTTGCCGCAATCACCTGTTTGATCTGCCATTCAGGAGTGCGCTCACTGATATAGGCCGCCACCGGATCTCCGATGACGTGAGACAAAGTGAAAGCTATCAAGGTCACTCCAAAAAGCACAGGCAATAGCAGGATTAGCCGCCTTATGACGTAATCTCTCAAGCGCATGTCTTGCTGAGATACCTCAACGTTCCGTTGATCTTCTTGTTCAGATCTTTCGCAGTAGCGTTCACATAGATAACCTTTATCATGCAGAAAGACTAGCGTTATGCAGAGAGCAATCGCATTCAGGCGAAATCCTGTAATGACCCACAACCGGGAAGCACTGTGTACAAGGCTGCTGAGATCCTGGAGAAGTGGTCGAGGAAGCAGTTTTCTTGTCTATATGATGGCTACGACGGGCGTCATAGACGCGGTTCTCACTTGGATGTCTCTTGAGCACTTTGGCACGATCGGAGAGCTGAATCCTGCCATTCTTCAGTTCCATCGAATGGGGCTATTGCCATTATGGTCGTTCATTACGATAGTCAGTTCACTGCTGGGCGGGTCCATACTTGTCTCCGCATGTCTCATGTTCGAAGGAGGCACACGCAACATTGCTGCAACGGCTTTCGGACTCCTACTAGGCATTAGAGTCGCAGCGATAGCGGTGTCGATAGGCAATTGCTACAAGATACCGTTTCTCGCATCCGGGGGGATGCTGACAGGAGTGGGCGTATTTGTCCTCACCACAAGATATCTTACAGACGGAGTGGCGGTTACTGTTGAAGCCATTCTCCTGAATATCAAAGATTTTGCTTCCACGCTGATGGATATAGAAACAAGGCTCTCGCAAACCGTGCTACCAACACCACAGCCGAGGATGAGTTCATCGTCAGGCTTTGCGACTGATGCTTTGCAGAAGAGAGCGAGAAGGCCAGCTCGGAGGAAGATCTTGACACCGGTATTTCTCATTGCGGTTGCGTTGATCGCCCTAGTAGGTGTTCTTGAGTTTCTCCGAGGTCACGTATTCCAGTCCGTACCCTGGTGGCTGAGAGAACTCGGCATCGTCGAGCAGATGCAAGGCCAGGCATTTCTCGTTGTGTTCATTAGCATTTTGTTGACGTTGGCAGTTCTGACGTACTGCGTTCTTTCCATTGCGGAGGTTCTAAGTGGGCCTCAAGAATAGATCAGATCAAAGAACGCAACAGGCAGCAGACCGGACATGTCGTTCGTCTGCCTATTTCGTCCAACGCATAAATACTCCTTGTGTCTAGTTCTGAAGTCTGATTAGATTCACAACGAGAAGAAAAGGGTGCAAGGACGCGCTGAGGCGACATGACCGAGACGGTACTTGAAGTTCGAGACTTGAAAACCTACTTCTACACGTATGCGGGGGTAGTCAAGGCGCTTGATGGAGTCGACCTGGCAGTAGGCCAGGGAGAGACTCTAGGCCTCGTCGGAGAGACTGGATGCGGGAAATCTGTCACTTCTCTCTCTGTTCTGAGACTTGTCCCGGACCCGCCAGGAAAGATCGTTAGCGGACAAGTTCTCTTCAAAGGGCAAGATCTCCTGAAGATGTCAAATGAAGAGATCAGGAGCATCCGGGGAAACAAGATCGCAATGATTTTCCAAGATCCTATGACATACATAAATCCAGTCATGACGATTGGCGATCAAGTCGCTGAAGTCATTCTGCTTCATCAAGATCTTGGAAAGGAAGCACTTCGAGTAAGAGTAGACGAGTTGAAGCAACAACTCAAGAACACGCCATCTGATCAACAAAGGAGGATTGAGTCCGAGATTGCGGAACTCGAAGCACAGATGAGTAATCCTCCAAGGTTGTCAGGTCGAGAAACTAAGAAAATCGCTCTTCGCAAGGCGACAGATCTTCTGAGGCTTGTCAGGATGCCGTACCCTGAGAAGGTTGTAAACCAGTATCCTCACGAGCTAAGCGGAGGGATGCGTCAGAGAGCGATAATTGCGATGGCTTTGGCTTGTGGGCCCTCACTTCTGATAGCTGACGAGGCTACTACATCGCTCGACGTGACGATTCAGGCTCAAATACTGGCTTTGCTCAACGAGTTAAAGCGTAGCCTCCAAACATCGATCATGATAATTACGCATGACATGGGGATAGTTGCGGAAATGTGCGATACTGTTGCGGTGATGTATGCAGGAGTGGTCGTGGAATATGCCGATACGAAGAAGCTCTTTAGGAATCCGCTTCACCCATATACGAAGGGATTGCTTAGAACAATACCTTCTTTGACGAGGGAGCAAGATAGACTGGAAACCATAGAGGGAATGGTTCCGAATCTCATCTATCCCCCTGAGGGATGTAGGTTTCATCCGAGATGTCGTAGTGCTTGGGACGTATGCAAGCAGGAAAGACCTCAGATGATTACAGTTGAAGAGAATCACAAAGTCGCATGCCATCTGTACACCGGGACTAGTCGCAGATAGGAGAAGTGACGGAAATTGTCGGACATACTGGTCAAAGTCGAGCGTCTCAAGAAGTATTTTCCAATCAGTGGGGGCGTGCTCAAGAAGACTGTAGGATACGTCTATGCTGTTGACGGAGTGAGCTTTGACATTCCGCAGGGAGAAACTGTTGGGCTGGTAGGTGAGTCAGGATGCGGAAAGACGACAGTTGGAAGATGTATTCTCAGGCTGATCAACCCGACTGATGGACGGATATTCTTCAGGAAGGAGGACATATCCGAATGGAAGGGGGAACAGCTTCGTCAGCTTCGTAGAAAGATGCAGATAGTGTTCCAAGATCCGTATGCATCCCTCAATCCTAGATGGATGATCAAGGACATTGTCGGCGAACCTCTCTTGATCAATGGGCTGGCGAAAGGTGAAGAACTCTATCAGACTGTTCTGGAATCTCTGATGAGGGTCGGCCTCAGCCAAGACCACATGAACAGATTCGCCCACGAATTCAGCGGCGGCCAGAGACAGAGAATTTGTGTCGCAAGGGCTTTGACATTGAGACCAGAACTCATCGTGCTTGATGAACCTACGTCGTCGCTTGATGTCTCTGTTCAGGCTCAGGTACTCAATATGCTGAAGGACCTTCAAGCCGAGATGGGGCTCACGTATCTGTTCATTTCTCATAACTTGAGTGTGATACGACACATGAGCGACACAATCGGGGTGATGTATCTTGGAGATATTGTAGAGATCGGGTCGAAAAGCGATCTCTTCAAGGAACAGTTGCATCCGTACACAAAAGCGCTCTTCGCAGCTATACCCATTCCGGACCCAGACATAGAAAGGGAGAGAACGGTGTTGAGCGGGGAGGTGCCGAACCCAACCAACCCTCCGAAAGGGTGTAAATTCCACCCAAGATGCGAGCACGCAAAGGACAAGTGCCGGAACGCTCATCCTGAGCTAATTGACGCCGGATCTGGTCGAAAGGTCGCATGCCACCTATAGGACGCGGTCGGCAGGCCAGCTGTCATTCATGAGAAGTGTTTCGATGACCAACAACAGAGAAGGCAGCAGGATGGGCCCCGAGAAACAGAAAGAGAAACTCAAGCTCGACTGGAAGGACTATGTGGCGATTAGCATCGCAGCCCTTCAAACGACTCTCCTTCCGATTGTGCTTCTTCTATTCGCTGTAGCGATAATCTCAATTGTATTCAAAGTCCTAATCTTCCGATGAGCGGATGAGAGGTGCAACTGAGTAATCTTGCTCACTAATGAGATCTTCAGACCTCACTGATTTTTCGGCGGTCAGGGTATCAGCCTTTACGTGAGCAGAATCCTCAAGAAGAATTCGCGTAGTACGTTTGCTTGATCGTTGTTGATGTTGAAGTAGTATCTCGCTATCTCCCCTCCCTTAGAGGCAATCAGGTTCCGCTCAAGTAGTTCTCTCATATGTTTTGATGCAACTTGTCGTTTCAAACCTGTCACTTGACACACTCTGTACTGTGTGAAGGCATGGTTCGGATACTTGGCGAACAACCTCAGAATCCTAATCCTCGCCTTCGAGCCTAGGAGTTTCTCCATTTCGGAGGCATAGTCGTCATTTCTGATTCTGAGAGTTACTGTTTCCCTCATTTCTGATCATCTTGTCCAACTCTCTTCTGAGAATCTCGATCGGGATCTCTGGAAGGCTCACTAGGAGTCTGCCCTCAAGATATTTCATGTTGATGAGTCCGGTTTTGGAAAGTTCTGTTAAGACGCCCTGCAGCTGGGCAAGTCCAATCTTCGTGAGTCCATATTCTTCGCAGCATATCTGATACGCCTTTCGGGCATCTTTGAGATCTATGTACGCATCGTCAAGTCTCAACCCTCGCGCTGCAGCAAGGAGTACCGCCTTCTCTTGGATGGAGAGAGGGATCAGGTCATCCCGTCTAATTCGTGGATGTATCTTCGACCGTGCCTTCCTGACGTGTTCTGGAGTGACTCTCTTGGCGTCCTCAAGGTCGGCGTGCCTCCCTGCGAAAGCTAAGATCTCAATCGCGTATCTGGCGTCTCCTTGCTCTCCGGCGATATCGGTTATGAAGTCGATGACTTCCTCGGATACCGTATGTGGTTTGAAAGCTTCTATTGCTCTTTGAACCAGAATGTTCTTCAGCTCCGAGATCTGGTAGGGTGGAAGTTCGATTGTATTCGCGCCGAAAAGGGTACTCACCGTGCTTGGATCGAGTTGGGGGAGCTCATATATGCCATGATTTTGAGCAATGAAGATCGCTGCTATTCTTTTTGGGAAGTTGGCGAGTTCTTCACTTATCCTTGTGAAGTCATATATTACGTTCTCGCCAGTTCTCTTTATGAAGAAGTCAACCTCATCCAATGCCAAAAGCAAGTAGAGATCATTATCGTTCAAGTAGTCGTAGATTCCTCGAAGCATCTGGTTCGGGCCGTATCCCCTTATCGCGAGTTCATGTGGGTTTATCTTCGTAGCCAAGTTCAATACTAGAGACCATCTACTCTCAACCGTTCGGCAGTTCAAGTAGACATAAACTAGGTTGATGCTTCGACTCTTTGCAACCTTAACGAGGCTCTCGCCAAAATACTTCGCCAGAACAGTTTTACCCACACCGACTCCTCCAAGGACCAGCGCTCTGGGGCTGGCCCTACCGGGGCTGTCCAGCAAAAGGTGGAATGCTTGCGCCAGACGCTTAAGCTGGGCATCTCTGTGTGGCAACCTAGGCGGCATATAGTCGAGATCAAGTTTTGATTCGTCGGTGAATACAGAATCTCTAATCTTTGAAATGGCTACTTCTATGTACTCGGCCACTTCCCCTTCCACGCAAGCGAATCTAACAACGACGCCTCACTAACGAGATGAACTCGCGTCCGATAAAAGTAAGAGAGAAGAATGAAAGTAATGAAGATCGAGAAGATGAAGAACCTCTTCGACTGATACAATGAGGAATTCTGAATCACGGAGCTTTCCGCTTAGTCACGTGCTAATAGCCTGCCTTCTTGTCAATCACATTGACCAAGGGCTGCCCTGAAGTATACCGCTTCAGGTTTTCACAGAAGATGTCGCAAACCTTAGCCCAGTAACGAGGGGTTGAGCCAGCAACATGCGGCGTAATAATGACATTATCAAAATCCCAAAGTTCAGAGCTGGGTGGCAAAGGCTCTTCTTCGAATGTGTCAAGGCCGGCGCCTCCTATCTTTCCTTCCTTCAGAGCCTTAACAAGCGCTTGTTCCTGAACTATCTTGCCTCGACTCACATTGATGAGGATGGCATCTTTCTTCATTGTATCTAGCTCCGGTTCCCCGATCAATCCTGCAGTTTCTTGAGTGAGAGGCACTGACAGGACGACGAAATCAGATCGTTTGAGCAATTTCGGCAGAGCTGGCGGCCTGAGCAGTTCGTCTACGGCAGCTGGTGGGACGGTCGTATCCTTATCGGCAGCCATGACCTTCATGCCAAAGCATTTCGCTTTCCGAGAAATCTCCTTTCCAATCGCGCCTAAGCCTATTATACCGAGCACTTTTCCCTCGAGCTCTTCGCACACGAGACGGGACCACTTTCGCTCACGCTGAGATATCATGAACCTGTTGAGTTTTCTACTGAATGCTAAGATCAGAGCGAGAACGTGATCAGATACCTGAGGCGGATGAACCCCCCTTGCATTAGTAAGGATAACCTCCGAAGACACAAACTCCTGGAAGAGGAATCTGTCAACTCCTGCGGCTATGGCCTGGATCCACTTCAGTCGCTTTGCAGCCGCGAACATCTCTCTGCTGAATCTGCCCGCAAGGAGGACTTCCGTATCTCGGACTTCTGATAGCAGAACACTTGGATCAGAGCTTCGTCTGACATCAATCTCCGGCAGGCAGGAACGAATCCTTTCCACGTACTCTTGATCTAGATTGAATGAAATTAGAATCTTCAACATGGAGGTCTTCTTCTCCTTTGGTGGAGCCTTCGGTTCTGTCGCGATGAGGGCTATTTCCGTTTAGCTTCGGTCTTGGTTCTTGTCTTCTTCCTCTCAATTGTATGCGCTGCGACTGCAACCAGTAGGGAGATAGTGGTGGACGCAATCATCAGGGTTTCGGAGATTCCAACGCCAGCCTCGTATACCACGAGGTCTCCATTAAGCCGAGCGTATCCAGGCGCAGTTATCTCGCCTGAAAGATCCATCCACATCCCGAACGCCGTCACAGAAGCGTTGAGTTCCCGCCTGACTGCAAGGTCAACGGTGCGCTCCAACTTGAGACTGTAGCTCGTTTCTGCTTTGGTAATGTTGTACACCATCTGCCACTTCGAAAGAGGTGCTTCCAAGGATTTGAATCGCAGCATTGTCGTGTTTCCTGCGATGTCTTTCGCCCTGTAAACAGTTGCTGGAAGTGTACGGTTCTCGTAGAATCGCGCTCCTGTCATGTTCTCGAAATGAGGAATAATTCCTAGGAAGTAGGCCCTCCCAACCAGATTGTAACTCACATTTTCTGCCGAGAGATCGTCAAGAATGCTGAATCCCCTCCAGGTGAGGTTCGCTGAGACTACTTCCTTTCGTCCTAAGATGACTCCGAAGACATTGAACCGCACGGAAACTTCTACAGTACTGTTGGTGAATACGCACTGGACCGAAAGATTCTTGATCATGGCTTCGGGAGATCTCGCCTTGATTTGCTTCTCAAACGCCCTTGTTGCATTGGTTAACGAATCCCCCGTAACACTGATTCTTTTCTCAAAGAGGCTTGTGATGTTCTGGCTGATGGTTGATGAAATCTTCACGTCAATCATGTCCCGTTCGATTCTGGCTGAGAAGGTCGAAGCGAAAGCCGTCGTGAAGCTCTCACAGAGCGTGAATGTGACGAGCAATGCGACAAGCACAGACTTCTTCATTCACTGGTCCTCTGATCTCATACACTTTTTTGAGGCTTGCAACGTGATCGGATAGGTCTATATAATCCCTTTGAGCAGCCAAATTGCCGATGTTTTGACTATCTTACCTTGGTTCCAGCTGGCACCTCTCCATCCACTGTTAGCCAAATCGGCTTTCCTTGAAGGTCAGCCGCCAGCAGCATTCCTTTCGACTCGACTCCAGATATGACCTTCGGCTGAAGGTTCAGTAGAAGGACTACTGTTCTACCCTCAAAGTATTCTGGAGAATAGTACTCCGCTCCCCCCGCGATGGTTTGGATCTGTTGTTCGCCCACATCTATCTGGAGCTTGTAGATCTTTCTCCTTTCAAGAACCTTCTCCGCTTTGATGACTTTTCCAATTCTGAGATCCATCTTTTGGAACTCCTCTGGTGAGACTGTGCTCATTGAAACCGCCTTGTCCGCTAGATAGATCACTCAGCCTAAAAGCGTTTGGCGGCTGCTGACTCACGCCTGCCAGCACACCAAATCTTTGTATTGGATGCAACTCGGAAATAGGGTCACAGCTTGTGGGGGACCCTAGCATTCCTCGATTTTCGCATCAGCCGCTGTTGAGGGTGGCCTTGGACAGAGTTCGCGTGCCCCCGCCTCCCTCTTGATCAGAAAGATTTGAGCAACCATAGACACATTGAAGCTAATGTCCGGCATCTATTCCAATCACATGTATCAGCCGGTAAAAACCCTGTATGGCTCTAAATCACCAACCCAGTCCTTCTGATTGATCGGCCAACCATGCGCAGGAGTCCTAGGTTTGCATATGATCTCTCTGATTTGTAGCGACCCGGTCTTCAAGAGATTCACTGAATTTGTCGCTCGTACAACCAGGGCCGTATCCAGCCCTACCCATGATCCTGCTACTGCCACGACCTCTTCTCCTTCTCTCAACAAACCGCTGTCAGTAGCCATCAATGCAGTGGCGACGCACACAGCAGTTCCCGGGCTGATCATCTTCAGGCACAACCGAATCACCGTGGCCAGCGTTGGGATTCCTTTGTGTTCCAAATCTGCGCCGATATTGTACAAGGGGTCAGTGGCCCTTACGATCTTGGCACCGCTACTTTCCAACCGATCTTGGATCGTCTTGTCTGAGATGCCTATTTTCAGGTCTCCGATTATAGTCTTCTCTATGATTGTGCCAGCTGCTGATGTGACAACTATGAGATCTACGCCGGAGCCTCGAAGCAGGTCTGCGGCCTTGAGAGCGCTCAGGCCTGTCTCAGAGGCAACAGCCAGTTTACCTATTCTCAATTCGCGAGCCCTCTCGAACGCAAGCTTCAATGTCTTTTCAGTGTTAATTTCGCCGCACGTATTGAAGTAGAAAACATTCTTCAACTCACCCAGGTGGTCGCTCATTTGCGCTCCTCCATCGAGTCGACCATACCTACTTAGATGAGTATTAAGTTCAACGGCGGCCGCATCAGACTATGCGAATCGAGAGGTGCCCGAATACAACCTACTGCAACTGGTGGCCCGATCTGTGTTTGGCTTGTTGTGTATCATCGAGAACTCTCGCCCTAAAGGTAAGTTTAGTTCCTCATAGAACAGCTTGCACAGGTTTTGGCGGCCTTCTAGTGTTGGCGGGCTCTAGCTTTGCGACCCTTCTGAAACAACAAGCCAAGGACTACGGCGAAATTTCACAGTCCAAGAGCCTTGATAAGTGCCTCGGACGCCATCACACTAGCAGTTCTTTGGCTTTCCGCTGTCTGTGCGCCTATGTGACAGGTGCAAACAGTGACTCCATTCGGAAGCGAGACAAGTTCCTTCTCCCACTCCTCCTCGGGAGGCTCGTCATGGAAGACATCAAGCCCAGCACCAGAGAGATGTTTTCTTTTCAGAGCTTCGAGGAGAGCCTGCCCGTCAACAATGTCTCCTCTGGACGTGTTGATGAGAATGCCGCCCTTTTTCATTGATGCTATCCTCTTGGCATCGAGCAAATGATAGGTCGACTCAGAATAGGGGACATGGATAGTGACAATGTCCGAATGAGCAAGGAGATCGTCAAGGTCTTCCGCTAGCTGCAAACCGAGCTCGGCTGCATATCGACTGATGTCGGTAATATCGTAGGCGATGACGTCCGCACCGAATCCTGTCTTCAAGATTTTGGCCACCTCGCTTCCGATTCTACCTCCGGTTCCAATTACGCCCACCGTCTTTCCTTTCAACTCCCGGCCCATTAGGCGAGATTTGATCCATTTCCCTTCTTTCATGCTGCGGTCAGCGAAACTTATCTGACGAAGAACATCAAGCATCAAACCGACGGTCAGCTCGGCCACACTTACAGTGAGCGCCGCGGGCGTTGACATGACTTGTATGCCATTCTTTTTCGCGAAGTCTACATCAACATTGTCAAGGCCGACGCCTGCCCTGACGATAGCCTTCAGTCTTCGGCCAGCCTGAATGACATCCCGAGTCACTCTTGTTCTGCTCCGGACCAGTAAAGCGTCGTATTCGCCGACCACTTTCAGCAACTCTTCGCTGGAGATTGTCGGTCTTTCGTCAACCTCAAACCCTGCCCTGCGAAGCCTATCGATCCCTTCGGCCTCTGTCGGGTCACATACAAGAACCCTTACAGGCAACGACGATTCCTCGTATTTTCAACAAGCCTTCCGGAACGCTTCAAGCTTGCGTTCCAAGGCATGGGCGGCAAGTGTCAGAGGATCCCAGACCGGCGCAAGTGGAGGAGAGTAGCAAGTCTCCATCCTTCTGAATTCGTATACGGTGAGCTTCGCGTGCATTGCCAAAGATGCAAAGTTGGCTCTCCAAGAAGCCCCCTCTCCCACTATCTGAGCACCTACTAGACGCCCATCCTTTGGGTTGCATAGCAGCTTCACTGTAACCTCTTGGGCGTCGGGCATGTACGGCAATCGGGTCGAGCCGGTAACTCTTGCAGAGGTCGGCGAGAGTCCTAGACGTTCTGCGGTGTTACTGGTCAACCCTGCGCAACTGACCTCTAGACCAAACAGCTTTGTGGCTGCAACTCCAGTAGACGGGGGGTATATCTCAGAGCCTCCGGCTGCATTTGCCCCCGCGACCAGACCCTGCCTTACTGCAGTTGTCGCTAGTTGTATCTGCACTCTCATCCCAGTGACGGCACATCTTGTTTCTGTACAGTCTCCAGCAGCGTAAACGCCGTTGACATTTGTTGCCATTCGATCATTCACGACTATTCCTCCTGCCTCTCCGATCTCCACTCCGGCTTCGCGGGCCAGTCTCACGTCAGGCTTGACGCTTGCGGCAACTATGACCACTTCAGCCCTGATCGTCTGGCCGCCTGCAACAATTCCTTCCACACACTCCGCGCCAAGAATCTCACTCACCGTTGCGCCTTTGAGTATCCCTATTCCTTGACGTTCGGCACGCTCTCTGACGATGCAAGCCATATCGGAGTCAAGCATCGCCGGCAAGATCTCCGGAAGCATCTCAACGATTGTCGCTTCGAAACCTTTCTTCATCAGGGCATCTGCCATCTCAGTACCGATCAGCCCGGCGCCTATGATCGCAACAGGCTTCGTATGCGCTTCTGTGTATGTAATCAGAGATCGGATGTCGTCCAAGGTCCGGATGACAAAGACGCCTTTCTTATCAATTCCTCTTATGGGCGGCAAAGTTGGGATGGCACCGGTCGCTATGACAAGTGCGTCATAGGCTAATTCCCCCCTGCCTCCCGTTTGAAGGTCAACGATCTCAACAGATTTCTCTTCAGGTCGAAGTCTAGTGCATTCGGTCTTGAGCAGCAACCTTATCTTGTTGACAGACTCGTAGAAGCTTGCCGGGTGAGAGATAAGCGCCTCCAAGTGCGATACTGTTCCGGAGAGCGCATAGGGCAGGCCGCAACGGGAATACTCGGGTTCGGCTTCCTTCGTAACCAAGGAGACTTCGCATGACCGATCTGTCCTTCTTGCTTGGATCGCAGCAGTTGTCCCGGCAGCTCCGGCCCCCACGATTACTATTCGTCTCGTCAATTCTGATCATCTTACGTACCGATGAAGAACGTTCGGAATATAGATTTTGATGAGTAACTAACGGTTGGGCATGAACGAGAGACGGGATTGCTCGACCGGGATCCCGCCTGTTCTCATGCTTTCTGAAATCTTTGCTTCAGCTTCTCAAGCACTTGCGGAAGAGTGGTATATTCCATCTCTTCGGGGCCAAGTCTTGCGGGCATGAACTCTCCGTGCCTTCGAATGTAGTCAGTCACATCATTCGCGGTCGCTCTGGCTCGGTCGAAGGCCGGGTCGTCGAAGAGGTCCGCTGGCTCGCTTCCGTTAATGCCAACAAGACGTCCATCGCAAATGTTGTATCCCAGAGCAACAATCCTCGGAGGGCCATCGAACAATGTGCACTTGGCAGTTCTCAGGCCTACAGGCATCATGGGGCCGTAGTGCGATCCTCTCATGAACCCGGCCACTAAATGCGGGAATCCAAATGGCGCCAAGGCCTCGCCCGCCGCCGGGAGACCATGTTGCGTGCGCACCATCATGACTGGGTCGTCTTTCCCAACATACCTCCCGGCAATCAAGCTGAGCCTCGTTGTACTCGAAACTGCTGCGAGCAACTTATCGGATGTTCGGTAGACCCTCTCGATTATGTATCGCCCTGTCGTTCCAATAATAGCGATCAGGTCGTACATTTCAGCGGGACATGAGATGTCGACAGTCTTACTCTCTTGAACATCCATGACCCGGAAAGTGAAGCCGTCATGCATGGCAGGATCTATGACCAGACCGGCGGTATTGGACGGGTCTGCGAAGATTCTGAAGAGAAGGAAGTTGAAAGCTCCTGGCTCAGTCTTGTCCGCGGCGAAAACAATGATTGGTTCACTCATCCTTTCCTCAATCTCCATTTCTGCCACTCCTGGCCCCATTCCCTTCACGTTTCCGCTAAACGTATCTGAGAGAAGATCCTGTCCCGCGCCGTAGAGCTTCATGGGTTTGGACACCTTGTCAGTGACTTCCTTGAAGGTGTTCCAAGCAAGCCCGTGAATCTTGCTACTATTCTCTCCGTGACGATGAGTCATGAGCAACTCAAGGTCGTCACCGCAATTGAAGACATAGTAGTCGATGATCGTTCCCTCTTTCTTCGCGTTTTCCAAACATGATCTGGCGACTCTCATTTGCTCCGGATGAACCACGTGGTGGCCTGCCACAGAACCAACATCCGCCTTAATGATCGAGACAGTAGTCCTCTGCGCTTTACTCATACTCGACACCGTTAGCTCACTTGTGTTCGTTGATATTTACTACTTTCTCTGGCCTTCATTCCCAGCGATACGTAATCTGCTTCACCGGCCGTGCTGACCGAAGACCTGTTGGCAAGAGCATCGACGATAAATACTAACTCGATCATAGAAGCAGCCAGATTGACAATGAATCATAAAGAGAAACCGATAATGATTGTCAACTTCAAGACCTATCCTGAAGCGACCGGCCGCAAGGCCATGGATCTCTCTGGACACTTGGATGATGTTCAGAAAGAGACGAAAGTCAGGGTCATAGCTGCTGCGCAGGCAACCGACATTTCCTCAATAAGCCATCATGTTAAGATCCCAGTATTCGCTCAACACATAGACTATCCACCACAAGGAGCGCACACGGGCCATGTCTCTCCTGAAGCTGTAAAGGAAGCCGGAGGCAGTGGGACCCTGCTGAATCACTCCGAGAGGCAGCTGGGGCTCAAAGCAGTGCAGGAAACCATACAGAGGATCAGAGCCGCAGGTCTGACTTCAGTAATATGCGCGAATAACGCTGCAGTGGCCACTGCATGTGCGGCATTGGGACCTGACATGGTTGCTGTGGAGCCGCCGGAGCTGATAGGGACAGGGATTGCGGTTTCGAAGGCGAAGCCCGAGGTCGTGACCGATACTGTCTCTCGGATAAGAATGGTAAATTCAGACGTAGTGATCCTGTGCGGTGCAGGAATCGCTGACGGCAGAGATGCCTCATCAGCGTTGAAATTGGGAACCCAGGGGATTCTTGTTTCAAGTGGGGTAGTTAAGGCTAAAGATCCCAGACGAGCTGCCCTAGATTTGGCCCGCGCAATGACGAACTATGTCGAGGAGCACTCATCATGAGGAATCACGTTAAAGGTGCTTGCTCATCACGAGAAGAGGCGCGCGTTGTTGAATGATCTTGACTCAATGAAAAACAGTTAAATGAAGGACTAACGACACGCATAGAAAAATCAGTAAGGCGGATACGTTGAAGCAGAGACTCCTAGCGTCGTTAACGTTGACAGTGGGATTGAGCCTACTGTACATCGGAATGTTTGAAAGACAGCTGGGCGAACTGTGGAAGCTCGTGAAAGTCGTCAGCGAAACATGTATTGCAGGTTTGCCTTAGGGGAGACACTGTTGCAGGGCACTTCACAACAGAAACATTGGATCTGGTGGATCAGAAAGATCGTTCAAACAGCGAGTGCAGTTGCATTTGTTGGAGCAAGTCTCGGCATCACTCGAACGGCCTTTACTCTCCCAATACTGCTGACGCTCGGTCACAGCGAGAAGACGGTGATCTCGGCTTTCGATGCGATTCAGGAGCTGTTTGCAGAGCCAATCGTGCCGTGGGTACCGCTCGCGGTCTTCGTTCTTTTCGGCATTCTCATCGGAAGGGCAACTTGCGGATGGATCTGTCCTTTTGGATTACTGCAGGATCTGATTGGCGAAGTGAATCCCAATCGTCATGAAGTTTCACTTCGAACTCACAAAGGATCGCTCAAGGTCAAGTATGGAATATTGGGAATGACACTCTTTGTCAGCAGTTCTCTTGGGCTGTCGTTGATTTACGGGATAGGAAAAGAATACAAGGCGGCTCTTGGCGTTCTCGCACGTGGGCCGTTCTCAGTGTTTTCTCCGGAGGCCACCTTACTCGGCGTTTTCCCAATGACTGCACGAATGATCCTTCTTCACTTCCTGGGAATACCGCCCGTGGCAAACCCCTTGAGCTGGGATCTCGTTTGGGGCAGGTTGAACTCGGTGACTTGGTTACTTGCGCTAAGGCTGATGGTGCTGATCTTTGTCATGGCACTATCGTTCTTTGTCATGAGAGCTTGGTGTAGATACCTTTGTCCTGCAGGGGCGTTCTTGGCAGTCTTTAGTCGATTCAGTTTTCTTGGTCTGAGGAGAAATCTACTCAATTGCAACAAATGTGGAGAATGCGTGAAGGCCTGCCCAATGCTTGTTCGCATAACGGACCAGCCATGGGAAAAGATGACAGATCCTGAATGCATCATGTGTCTCGAGTGCACCGATGCCTGTGGGCTCAAAGCTATAAAACCCACTTTCCCGTAGCCACGTAGAATCCTGGCGATTACTGGTTCCCTTCGAGAACCTTTCTTGCGAATGTCAAGTACCCAGTATGACCTATCATCAGTGTCCTTGGCCTTGTCTTTCCCTTTTCGACTCGTATGCTTCTCACAAAGCATTCAACCGTATCAATATCAACAAACCTGTCTTTCATTGCTTCCACAGCTCTTTCAACCTGATTCAGAGTGGGACTGAACGAAGCCATAGGATGCCCGGCTTTCAGTGCTCTGTGGACTGGACTGATTACTTCCCATGGGTCCTCAAGATCGACGAAAGCCGCGTCAGCGTCCTTCTCCTCAAAACCAAGTCTAGCATCAATATTCTTGACAGTTACATACTGTTCTAGTCCAATCTTCGTCACGTTCCTCACTGCAATGTCCGCGAATTCACGCCTAATCTCGTAGCTATACACGTGTCCTTCGGGTCTAACCGCATTGGCCAAAGCAGCTGTCATGGCGCCACTTCCCGTTCCTGCCTCAACAACCACGCTTCCTGACCGAAGTCCGAGCCTGAACAAGGCAAGAGCAATGTCCTTATCATACAATATCTGAGTCGGCCTCAGAATGTTCATGATGTGATCTCCCACGGTAGGTGAGAGAACATGGAATTCAAAGCCCAAGGCGCTCCTTACGCAACTACCGAAGAGCTTATCGATTATCTCTCCTAGCTTCACTGCTCCCTTGTGTGTGTGAAACTCTTTTCCTTCTCTCGCACGGACGAGCCACTTCCTTCTTTCGTCAAGATATAGAAGCACGAAGTCTCCTTCTCTTACGATCGTCATTGTTCTTTCAACTGCATCATGTGTCTCAGGGCATCCACGAACCTCTCACCTGAGTGCCTTGGCACCACTCGGATCACACTCCGCGTGTGATTGTCCGTGGTAGTGATGTTGATGCTTCCAAAGGCCCAAGAGTATCCGGCTATCGCTATGCCGAGCACCGCCCCCAGTATGGCCCATGAACAAATCGACCTGTATGTCTTATCAAGAACCACAGGCCACAAGCCACCTCCCGCGAACCACCATACCCCAACAAGAAAAATGACACTTGACAGAGACAATAGTATGGGGGGAAAGATGCTGCTGACAACTAGCTCGACCGCCCTTAGCCGTGACATTGGGATTTCTGTCTTCGTCGGAGGAAAGAATCTAGTAACTGTTACCAGATCTCTGTCGGCAAGGATGTGGGAGTTCAAGCCTTTGCATCCAATTCGATGTTCAATCAGCTGTCTTTCCACGTCCTCTTACTCCCCTGGCCTAGCCAAGATCCACTGAATCGACTAAAGTCCCACTACTACAGTGCCTTCTAATAAAACACTGCGCGAAGAACAACGTTAGTGGCAATGGATACTTCTCTCACCTTCAGGAACCGTGGACTACTCGCATGATAATGGCTGCAACTGAGACTTCGATTGATTTGCTGAAGAATGAGCAGAAGCCGGATCCTTGAGGGGCTATGTAAAGTGAGACAAATACTCCACGACGATGTGCTGCACAGCCTGCAATGACCGGTCAACGAAGCCCCAGTAGCGACCAATGATGGACAACTCTCACATTCTTCAGGGGATATGCCGAAGAATTCCTCGAATATCTGTACCTTTGACTATCACATCGCATTGTCTTACGGTCTCCGAATCACTAGGGTTGAAGGCAATCCTTAGTCCCGCCTCGCGTGGCAGATCAAAGTCATTGTCTCCCACTGCGACACACTCTCGGAGAGAACACCCCCAAGATTCTGCCACTCTCTTCATTGCCAATGGCTTCTGGTCTAGGGACACGTTCACAGTGACGCCGCCTGTCATCTTTCCTCGGCAGACATGAAGCCTATTAGCCACGGCAAAGTCCATGCCTAGCTCCTTACGCACCCTGTCAGATAGCAGAGATATTCCTGCGCTGACTATCCCTGAGAGCTTTCCTCTCCTTCTCAGCTCCTCCACGGTCTCTTTAGCGCCGTCGATATATGGAATAGCGTCGACAATTGATTTTAGCCTAGCTAGCTTCACCCCGCGCCACATTTGAGAATCAAGTTCAGCCCATTTGAGATAGTCGATTCTTCCTATCCGATAATCTTCTGCAGATAGCTTTCCAGTGTGCCACGTTCCGAGATTCTCGTGGATGTACTGCCATGTGCTCTTCACTTCAGTCAACGTTCCATCAAGATCGAATATCACGAGCCGGAATGGTTTTCGCAAGCACGTCATCCTAAAGGCCCACTCAACTCAGTGCTGCCTTACACACTGTTGAACTATCGCTCAATAATCGGCGTCATCCTATGCTCTACGAAGCCTCTCTGCTATCCTATATATTACAGGCGGAGCTGTCCATATTGAGAACACTTTGACATAGCTTATTCCGCCAGCGCGTCTTAGTACGCTGCTCTCTCCGCTCTCAGAGTACCCTTCTACAAATCCGTCTATGAACTGGCTCAGGCCTTGAGTCATTAATGGAGAATAGTGCCCTGAGTAGAGCAGAAACTCCGACACATCCCATGCCCTGTCTCCTCTCCTAGCGGCTTGTTCAAGATCGAGTGAATAGACCTTCTTGTCGGAGGAGATCACAAAGTTCTCGGGTTTCGAATCACCTACAGTGACTCCGATAGAATGGATTCTTGCGATGGTTCTTCCAATTTGAAACGCCAACTCATAGTCTCCCGCTGAGAGCTGATCAGAGGAAGACGCAGACCTCACCAAGCTCGCGACGTTTCTCCCTGGGACGTATCTTTCCAAGAGAATCTGATGTGGGATGCTTACGTGAACTATGTCAGGCACAGGAATGCCTTCTGCAGAGAGAACCCTATTCATTCCATATTCATTTGCAAGTCGAGAGCTTCCTACGACAGAGAATTTCTTCGTGCCTAGAGTCACTAGATTGATAGTGAACCATTTCAAACCGAACCAGTCGGTGTATTTTTTTGCCACAAGTTGTTCTTGGCCAACAGACACTAAGTAGACATCGTTGAGTACTCCGGCGAGGGGAGTAATTGCGACCTTAGATCCAGGTCGAAGCTTCAGAGCAATGTCGACAATAGAAGATCTTTCGTTTAAATCGACCAATCCCGTTGACGTTTTCAGAAAGAGATAGTCCTTCGGATCCTCGGGCTTCTCAGTCAAGGTCCCGAGTTGAAGACCTCTCCGCAATGCCGACCCTAGTCCCTCTAATGTTCGTTCAAGGTTACGCCTATGGGTGCGTCCGTATGCCAAGTACGACTGCAAAGTCCTTCTGCTCATTTCGGCAACATTGACGACTTTTTGAAACGATCTCCTAGAAAGAATCTCATCTACGAACTTGTCTTCCAGTACAAATCTGTGATCCTCGAACCTGATCAACCCGACCTTCTGAAGGTCACCTAGTGCAACTCGGTAGCCTTCCAAGATGGATTGTAGGTTCGTTTCTTTCAAGTCATTTCTGAGCATGTTAGAATAGCTGTTGAGGAGAGTAGGATAGAGTCTGGCCCTCTTGCGTAGTCGAGAAAGAGCGAGGTAAGCAGGGTCTATGACCAACCCACGGGAGATTTCTCCGTACATTACGACTAGGTCTCTAAGTTCCTCTTCAGCAACCCTCCTCTTTGCCAGAATCTCCATCTCCCTTAGGAAGCTGCGATTCTCTAGCGCAAGATAGGGCCCCAGTATCCTAGTGCATAGAAACTCGCCTAAACTTCCATTCTTCGCATCAAGCTCGAAGAGTTCTCTTTCTACGGCCAGAACAGTCGCATGGACTTGATTCATCTTCTTGTAATAGAAGCCAGCGCCCTCACGATAGCCTTCAAGGACTAAGAGAATGTCAAAGTCGCTGTCGGCTCTCGCATAGCCTCCCGCCTGCGAGCCGTACAGACATATAGCGGTCACTTTGGAATCCGCTGCAATCTCCCTGCACAAATGCTGGATCGTGTCTGCGTGATGGATAGAGGCCACGTTTCACAGGTTCCCCAGAGGCCCAAGTTACTGCAGTACTACCCCTCACATCCGTTAAAGTGTTGCTCCTTGTCTGCCTTATGTTAGCGTCACATCAGGTGGTTTTATTAGAACGACAGGCTCATGCAAACTTTGTTGGATCCAATGAAACGAAAAGAAACCTTGAAAATAGCAGTGGCAATGATCAGCTGTATTCTTCTCGCAAGGAACGTTATTCTGCTGTGCGCGGCCTTGACTCAGACTGAACTTATGATGAAAGAGCCCAGTAACCCCGGGGCAAGCTGGCGCGAAACCCCGCCGATAAGGGTAATCATGAAGTCTACGGCTGATTGGGCAAGGATAATGTTTGACGATGAAGTTGGAAACAACACAAATGGCATTCGCTTTAAGTACGTACTTGCATGCAGGTGGCTCAAGGGAAATGACAGCGATGATGAAATCAGCATCGGAAAGAGCGCTTGGTACGACATTCTGTACAATCTAACGGTCAAGAAGACAGGGGACATCGTGGCGTTTAACAAGCAAAGAAATGACTTTGACTACACAGAGATGTACGCGGACATAGTGTTCGAAACGAATATGGGCACCATCACCGGCTACGTTTGGCTAATGTTGGCTGGCCAAGGCATAACAACCTTCCAGCTTACGAATCTTGAAGGCCGATATGTGATCTGGGAGGAAACTCTCTCTGGGACTGGCCATACAAGGCACGTGAAGAGATATATCCTGATGGATTCATTCTTTAGGAGATGGGAGATCTCACCGACGTCAATCGTTGTCCTCACGCTGATCGTCATACTGGTTATGGTTCTTCTGGGTCCGGTAATTCCGTCCAGAAAGGGGAAACTCAGGAGTGAGAAAGCAGCGGTGAGTAGACGTTCTGCTACGTCTGATCATGCGCGCGAGTTAGATCGAGCAGCACGAAGTAATCTTTGACTCCGCAGGAGGACCGATGAGTATGAGTAAACCTCTTGCTGAGAAAACCTTCCTGAAATCCACAAGGCTAGCCCTAGGGGCGACTATCGCCCTCAATCTCGCAATGGTCTCAATACGCTTCTTGGACGGACTTCCTCTTGGCGTAGACTCAACCAGTCACCTGTTCCGAATCATGCTCATGTCCAAGTCCTACCGAGAAAGCGGGTATCTTCCTCAATGGAACCCAGACTGGTACGGAGGCACGACTCTTTTCCTTCTCTATCCGCCGTTGAGCTACTACCTGACCTTTGCTGTCTCGCTAGTAGGTCTGGATCCAGTCCTAGCTTACAAGCTAGTGGACTCAGCATGCTGTCTTCTGGGGCCGGTGGCAGTGTACTGTCTCGCACGCAGTGTCGGAGTCGACAAGACGGAAGGAATCTGGGCAGCGTTTCTCTTCTCCTTCTCTCCAACCATTGTAGAAAACTTCATGTTCTATGACAGGTTCCCTAGCATTGTTTCTCTTCCTATTGTTTGCCTCTTCGTGATGGCGTTGTCTCAAGCGTTGGCCGGTAGGCGGAGATTGCTCTTCCTGGCCTCTTCTGGAGTCTTATTCGGAGCAATAATTCTCATTCATCATCTCTCAGCACTTTGCGCTGCCCTACTCGGGCTTCTGCTAGTTCTTGCACAAGCTTCGAAACACAGAAATCCGCGTACTCTTGCATACCACGTGGCTACTCTGGCGATTGCCTTTATCATGGGGATCTTCTTGTCCTCTTTCTGGGTTTTTCCTTTCGTCACGGCCTCCAATCAGCTACTTAGTAACCCATTCTACAACCGAAATGTTGAGTTTCCGTTTATCAGACTAAGCTACTTCTCGATAAACGTCACGACGTATGCCTTCGGAGTCGCTCATCTTGGTCTCGCTATGTTTGCGCTCTGGACCCACTCTATTGATTCAGGACTCGGCAAGCGGTTCATTCCAATCACGACCGCCCTCATGCTAGTTGGCATGGCACTGTTCGAGTCAGGAGAGAGGATTGGTGTGGCGCTCGCGAGGGTTCTTGGTCAGAGTGTTGCTGTGTTTTCGCTTCTCAGTCTCCTTTACGTTGCTTGGCGAAACATCAGACTGACGCGCGACAATGGTTCGCAGATGGGTTTTGTGAGGCTGTCGTTTGCAGCTTTCTTCTGGCTCAGCCTCGGAAGTTTCGCTTTGCCTATTGTAGTTCTGCATCCCTTGTCACCGATTTGGCGGGCGCTGGATGTCCACCGGTTTTGGCTGTATCTGGCCATACCGATGAGCATTCTCGCCGCGATCGGGCTCAGGCAACTGCTTGTGAGGAGAACTCGTGTCATCACGAGGAAACATTGGTTTCTCCTAGCTGTTTTGATGGGAATTGTTCTATCTGGCGGCTGTGTGAAGGTCCTATATGCGACGACCCAAAACATAAGCGAGTTTCTGCCCTATCCTGCCGCTAATAGGAGCATTCCAACAGGATTGATCACCTATTTCAGATCTGACCCTACGTACGCTAGGGTTCTCGCAGTCAGATGCCCACTTTGGATATACGTACTTCCCTACTACACCAACAAGCCGTTGATAGACGGATGGTACCCTCAAGAAAAACTTCTAAAGCATCTGCTGGAAATAAACGACTATAGAATCGTAGATCTCGAATCCGCAGGACCGGTTAAACCCGAATCTCCAAACAGGACAAGGATCTGGAAGGATCTAATGCTCAAGTCAAGGCTTTTCGCAATCAAATGGGTTGTCGTGGGAAAAGTCGCCGAAGACACAAAGTCGAGTCTTTTCAACGGTACCAACTTTGAATTGGACGCACAATTTCCCTACGAGGAGGAAACAATCTCGGTCTATCGGTCATCGGAGCCAATTGAGATGGCGGAGCTGATCCCTCCGCACACAGGAAAGGTTGTCTTGAGCCGTGACGGCCCAGACGTACTTTCGCTGAAGCTTGATATTCGAGCCGATTCCACAGTACTTATCAAAGAGGCGTATTTCCATACTTGGCGTGCGACCTCAGAGGGTGCTCCTCTTAAGATTACTCAAGACTCAGAAGGCTTCATGACAATAAGGGTTTCATCGGGAGTCACAGAAGTCAAGCTGCATCATAACACTGTTGATCTCAGCACATACTACTTTTCGGCAGCTACTATGGGAGTCTTGTTACTGTTCGTCGGGTTAGATCTTGCCAAGAGGAGAATCCATGTCGGGAGGACTTGGCCCTGACTGCGGCAAGCAGCGCACCTTTCTCAACAAGTGGCGATACAATTCTCAGGATTGGATACTTGTCGACGGGTAGTTTTTGCCTCTACGAAGGTTTTCAGACGTGGGTACGTGGACAGATCGAATCGAATCCGGAAGTCGTCATATACTGCCTAGTAATATACGCAATCTCCTTCGTGACGCTAGCCATGGCGTTTTCTAGCTCAACATGTGCCGAAAAGCTGAGAGACCTCATTCCAGTGTCGCTCCTAGTTGTCATGCTCATCAGCGCCTATGTCTTGTTTCAGATCCACTATAGAGGCGCGTATAGGACTGACGCATTGGCGTTCACCCACTACGCAGCCGACCTTTTTGTTGAGAAAGGATTAAACCCGTACCCCCTCGACCTTCAAGATGCCCTGCGTAAGTTTGAAGTTGATCCAATCTACATTACACTGATGCCCTCAGGAGACATATCGACAAACCTAGCGTATCCGGCTCTCCACTTCCTGGCCTTTGTCCCATTCGTCGCAGTTGGACTTAGGGACATGAGATGGGTCATCTTCTTATTCGAAGTGGCTACGGCGGTTACTCTCTACCACAAGGCGCCCAAGGAATTGAAACCGATCGTGCTGTTGCCCATCTTTGTCAGTGCCGACCTTGCGATTGACTTCAACGCCGGGGCGGTCACAGATTTCTTGTGGGTGCTCCCAATGGTGTGGGCAGCGTTCTCGATGAAGGACCCCTTCCGAGGGGGCATCTTTTATGGAATCGCATGTGCTGTGAAGCAAGAACCTTGGATCGTCGCCCCGTTCACACTCATATGGATGTTTCACCTCAAGAAGGGAAGCCTGATAGTAAGAAGCTCAAACGTACTGAAGTTCGTAGGAGCGACAGCGATCAGCTTCGCTTTGCCCAATCTTCTTTTCATCATCAAGGATTCAGGAGCGTGGCTCTCAGGTGTATTTACACCGGCCTCTGGCGAGCTGGTAGTTCTGAGCCAAGGATTGTCAATGTTGACACAAGCAGGGATCATACCACTCCCAGCGCTATTCTACTTGGGAACTACGGCAGCGCTTTTCTTGGTGCTGATCGCCAACTACTTTGTCTACTTTGATAGGCTGAAGCACTTGATTTGGGTCTTTCCAGCTGTTACTATGTGGTTCTCCCATAGGGCCCTTCAGAACTACTTCATGTATTGGATACCGGTGATGGTGGCAGAGATACTTATTCTGCACTTTGAGATGAGAGGCCACGCATGATAGAGACAACGAGAGGAGCACTCGCTTTGGCGCTATGCTCCTTTGTGTGGCCGTGGCTAGCAGGATTCAGGCTGCGGGCACTTATTGACCATTCCATCAAGCATTAATATCGCATTGGCAATCAACTTGCCATAAGGCGAATGACCTTGGGAGACCGAAATCTCAGCGACGAACATGAAACAGTCGTCTTAGCACGGGGAATCTCAAGCACGCTCCGGGCAGTCGTCTCGGAACGATATCTCATGACTGCTCTTTCTTGGCTGTCTGGCGCAGCGGCCATTGCGGTGTTGCTGGCGAATACCTTGAAGACAACTCCACCCTACGTCTTGGGAGACGCACTTGTCTCCGTGGAAGTTTATGTGCTTCCCGGGATATACATGAAGCCTATGACACTTTTCACGTTTCTGTTCTTCCTATCCTACGCCTTTGGCCTTAACTCCGCATCTACAAGAAGACGGTTCATAGAAATGCCCTCTCGAGCCAAGGGCATCCTGTACATATCTGCCTGGCTGTTCGCGATGGGAAGTGGATTCGAAATAATCTACCATATTGTTCTTTGGTCTGCAGCTCTGGCAGTTCAGGGTCTACAAAACCCAGACGTCATTGTAAACCCTTGGCCCAACAATCCATACCCCATAAACATCGTGTTCTCTGGGAAACTGGTCGTTTTGATCTTTGCCCTCTCATGCTTCACGATTGACTACGTCAGAAGGATAGAAAGGGAGAAGGAACGAGAGGAACTAAAACAGCAAATGCAATAGGCCGATTCGAATGAGATGACCTTGGGCCTCCGCCCACAAGCACGCTACTCCCGGCGATGATCAACTCTCAGCGGCACGCTATGATGTCCTTTACAAGGAGCGGGAGAAAATGCCTGCGATCCATTCAGTTTGCCGCGATCTGAACAAGCTCTTCAAAAAGGCAAAGGAAACTCTACCGAGTGGTTTCGAATTTCTTCTGATGAGCTTGACCCCTGTCATAATCCTATGGGCAATCGCTCCGGCCAGCTTCGTCTCGGGCTGGAATGAAGGACGGAGCGGCTTGCTGTTCGCGGCCTTCTTTGTCATACTGGAATGGTACGACGCAAGGAGAGAGTTGCAGATGCGACTGAACAGGAAAACCATGGCGGTATGGCTTCTCTCGGCTTGCTCACTTGCGTTATACTATGCCACGGTCTTCTTGATGGGCCTCAACGACCTGATTGCGAAGACGGGCATCCTGCTTGGATTGCCTGAAATGCCCAAGATGTTCAGCTGGATATCCATGTGGGAGCACCTGATATTTGCCTTGTATCTCTTGGCGCTCTTCCTCTCTGCCTACGAAGCCTCAAGACTTGTCAGGATGATAACACCTATAGCATACCTGCTTGGGATGGCGATAATACTTTTGCTCGACGCTGCTTTCCCTTACGCTTCGTTGGGCCCTCTGCAAGCAGTTGTACACGTGATCGTACCAATCGTTGTGTCCCTTCTGAGTCTCTCAGGGATAAAGGCCATCTGGTACCCTGAATCATCGAGGCTGTTCATTTTCGTCACAAAAGAGGGCACGCAGTGGTTCAAGGGGGCACTGGATTTCTTTTGGCCATGTGTGGGCGTTCACAGTATGATAATCTTCTTCATGATTATCACCGTATTGATCGCGAAGATTGATGCACCGCGAAGGAGGAAGCTACTGTACTCAGCGGCCGGAGCTCTGGGAACATTTTCCGTAAATGTGTTCCGGATCTACCTTGTCTCCTACTACGTGGCGATTGAAGGAGTAAGCAAGGCAATAGCGTTCCACGAGTCTGCCGGAGAAATAATGTTCATGGTGTGGGCAGTCGTATTCCTACTGACTGTCGTCAAGGTAGAAGGCCTGATTTATACCAAAGCGCTCACCAAACGTTCTGCTGAGAAGATGACTGAAGCTGGAACGACAACTATTGCTCTCAGCTGTAAATGGTGATCCGCAAAATGAGGCATAGCGCGAAGCTGAGGTATGTGTTCTGTATTGTCGCTCTGTGCGCGGCCTACTCGGCGATTTCCCTGCCCGAGGTGTCTTCGCAGCTAGTGCCGACAGAGCCTACCGTCTTCTACCTTCATACAGGATACTTCGGAGGGATGCCTTGGGGAAGGATTCTCAACACAGATCCGCCTTACGGGCTCCAGAGGTGGTCGCTGCTAACAGAGACTCTGGGATTCGTACTTCATCCGCAGCTTGGTCGACTTGTGAGAATAGGTGGCACAGTCACCTTCAGGCTTTGGCTCAGAGCCTCTGATCCAGGCATTGTGGTGATCAACGCGACTCTAGTAGAGATCACAGATGATGGAAGAACTCTTCATGTCTGCGGTATTGAGGCGCCCGTGCTAGTGGAGTCTACTTTGAAGGAACAGCCTCACGTCTTTGCAGTCGGGCCAGTCATCCGGACCATTGCCGCTAAGTCAATGCTAGTCCTGCGGATCTTGGTCATAAGCGCAAAGGCCTCTGTTTTTCTCTACTGGGATGACAGTCGCGCACCAAGCCACTTGGCAATTCCCTTCGTCGAAAGATACTACCACGTGATGAATTTGGCCGCGAGAGATCCCCTCGATCGAGAAATGAGAGGCGCGAACGTCACCGTAACCCAGAGAGGAGAGAAAGTCTGGACTGGAAGCACTGGTGTTGCCGGCCTCGTTGCGGCCATTCTTCCTTCGACCGAAGGCACAGACCCGTATGATGTGCAAGTGTATTGGAAAGGAAGCGTTGTAAATGAAACGCGAAGTATCAGTCTTACAGCAGACATACAACTGACCCTTAGGTGCGAAGTATATGATCTCACGGTTGCAGTCCAAGACTTCTTCGGGATGCCCCTGCCGCAAGCGAAAGTTGATTTGGCGACAGAGGTAGGGACAATAGCGTCCAACAGAACCCGGTTCGACGGGCTACTCGTCTTTTCTCAGATCCCGAAGGGAAACTTTGTGCTTGTTCTCAGTTACGATTCATTGCAGCCTATGACAAGGGACATCATTTTGTCTGAACCAACCAAGTACACGGTGACATTACATGTTATTCCAGTATGGTTCTACTACGGGGCAGTTATTCTTGCCGGGATCCCGGTGATGCTTGTGCTGCTGCTGTCTAGACGCCGACAAAAGCCCCAACGGGTTTCGTTCAGGTTTCTGGACAATCTCCTCGGCGGAGACATACCGACTGATGCGGCTGTCATGATCATAGGCAGCCCAGGATCAGGCAAGACCGTGCTCATGCAAAAGTTGATGCACGATCAACTAAGCAAGGGAAAGACCTGTGTATTCGTTGCAAACAACGATTTCCCTAGGAAGATTACCAAGGATATGAAGGAGTTAGGTTTGGATGTCTCCAGATTTGAGGAAAAGCAACTCGCATTCATCGATTGCTACTCGGGTACAGCGGGAAGAGCCTCGTCCGAAAAATACAGCGTTCAGGTCCTAACTGATCTCACAGGTCTGGGAATGCAGATCTCAAGTGCTGCGGGTGCTCTCAGAGAAGGCACAATGTTCTTCTTTGATTCTCTTGCTCCGCTTCTTGCTTGGCTGAAGCCGGATCCGATAATGACGTTTGTGCACTCTATTGGAGCGAGAATTAAGGGGCAGGGAGGAAGCCTATACTTTTCCGTTGGAACAGGTCTAGACAATGACACTCTGTCTAGGCTGGAGGGATTATCCGACTGCATCATTGAACTACAGACCTTTGAGAGAAAAGGAATCTCTTGCAGACGATTGAGAGTAAAAAAGATTCGTGGTAGGAAGCATTCCGAGAAATGGGTAGAATTCTCGATTGAAGCTCCTCAGGGAATTGTCTTTCACAGATACAGCTAGATGCATCTCATGAGACTAGTGGAAGACACGGTCTTTCGGAAACACTTCGATTCCTTCTGCCGTAATCTGATATGGTCTCCATTGCATGTCGTGGGGGATCCCTCTCATCTTTTCTATCTGGATCGCTCTGACAACGTTACCTTCGTGGAGGCGTGAGTGGAGCAAAATCACTCCCTGAGATAGGAACTCCTCAATTTGGAACTGTCTGTATAACATTGTGGTCCTAAGCTCCGTTGTGACGAGAGAGGAACACCCAGTCGCCGCCAAGGCATCGAAGAGCATCAGCATTGCCTTTCTTCTGCTTGAAGGCTTCTCGTATCTCAACATGATTGAGGTAACTGGATCAACAACTATTCTTTGGATCTTCTCTTCCTCTACAACTCTGCTCACAGTCCGAATGAGATCTTTCAGAGTGAGCTCTGGGAAGACTACTGCCGCAGTGGGCAACATAGTCTGCTCGCTGTAATCAAGTGCCTTTGTCCTGACATGCCGCATCGGAGTTGCGTCTATGAAGAAGAGTTTTCCTTCTCGCTCCAGTTTGTCAAGGTCCCAGCGAAAACCCGAAAGGTTTTCCTTTATCTGATCAGGCGATTCATCCATCGTCACATACAGGCCTCTCTCCTCTGACATAGCCCCGAAGCGAAGAAACTGCATGGCTAGTGTGGTCTTTCCGGAGCCAGGGCTGCCAACGGCTAAGACGCATCTTCCCTTTGGGATGCCTCCTCCCAGAAGCTCGTCAAGACCGCCTATACCCGTAGGGACGCGATCCATCCAACCACCAGTACATCACAATAGGTCACGAGCGCTTTTAAGAATGATATCCTTACCTCTTTGAAATCCGTCTTGGCAGATCAACTCGTAGCAGCGGGCGCTCCCTTTCCGTCGGTTCTCTACAGGTTGCGCACAACTCGAGCCCACGAAGGATTGTGGGATGTAGCGACAGAAATGACCTCAACTCCTGGGAAGCCTTCTCGCCATTGATCTGCACATGCTTGGTCTCTTGAGAGCCTTTCGTATCCGGCTAACCTACTGATTACGCCTTCTCAAGAATTGGGGCACGAAAAAGGCTGGCTGTCATCTCGTTCTGCTTAGTCTAGCTTTTGTACTCTGATCTCTATGGTTGACACATTTCTAATGTCGTCGCCTTCGCCAACGGCTTCTGTTCCTATGGTTATGTCCTTCACATTCAGCTTTCCTGCGAAGAACCTTCGAGACACAACCTCCACTACATCAACCGCTCTGCTTATGGCTCGCCCTCTTGCTTTCACTGTGAGTTCCTTAGCACCAGTCTGGAAGTGCATCATCACAGCAGTTGCATAGCTCATTACAGGCTTCTTCCCAACGAAGATTGTGTCAGGAGGAATTGGCTCTCTCGGTCGGGCCCGTCTTTCCGTTTCTGAAGGCACCGTGTTTTCGCTCATTCATTGTTCACCTCCGCATTCCAAAGCAGGGAAATGCTTTGCCAAAGTTCTCTTTCTAATGTTGGGTTCTTGTCTTAAGCCTTACCATGATCGTAGGCGCTGTATGGCATCTGAGTACAGTCTCCACACATGTTTTTGCTGCCACACGAGATGCCTCGTTCGCGCACGCTAGGCGCCCAGAGGTATTTAAGCACTAGCGAACCTTCCATGCTGAGACTCTCGGCATTCACAAGGAGTTCCCATGATCAACAGAGAGACCTCTTGTCACATCGGAACGGAATATGAGAAACTGGATTTGGCTCAAATCTCGTTTTTAACATATTTCTTATACTAACTTTGAAAGGTTTCACGGCGTTCATAGCTAGATCACAATTCGACTTGTGCTCTGCACAAGAACGGGACCCAAGGAGCCAGACCTTATGATCAAGAATTGGGAGAGAAATGGCAGGGAGCCTCTGTTCACGCGAATTGAAAACAAGATTCGCCCTTCAGACAAACCTATGCGTGACAGGATAACTGCTGCTGTATTCAGGCTCAAGACGCAGCAAAACAAGTTAGAGCTTGCTAGTCTGAGAATGCAACAAAGAGACAAAGAACTATTCAAGAAATGCGTCGATGCACAAATTGCCAAAGACAACGCAAGGGCCTCAATGTACGCGGAAGAATGCGCAGAAATAAGGAAGATCGCGAAGGTCACTCTTCAATGTCAACTTGCGTTGGAGCGAGCGATGTTCCGCCTTGAGGCGGTTCAGGAATTCGGAGACATTGCATTCCACATGGCGCCTGTCGCAAATGTCATCCACTCTCTGAGAACACAAATCTCAGGAGTCATGCCCGAAGTATCCTACGAGTTGGGACTGGTCGGAGAGACTCTGAATGACATGGTCATCGAGGCTGGTGAGGCTACGGGCGCCTCGCATAAGCCCGAAGTCACGAGTCAGGAGGCACAGAGAATCCTGACTGAAGCCAGCACAATAGCTGAACAAAGGATGAAAGAAAAGTTCCCCGAATTGCCAGCTCCTGCATCCGTGCCAGTCGATCAGGAACGTTCCTCGCAACCTTTCCTTTGACAACCGGAAAGCACAGTTGAGGATTGCCCGAAGATGAACCTGCAAATGGATGTCGCTAGGGATCTTCTGGGCCGATCTGTCTCAGACAACTACGGAGCAACCGTCGGAAGAGTAGTGGGAATCTCGACAGATGTCAGAAACAGAGTAACTTCCGTCGAGGTCGAGCTCGGAAACGGACAGTTTCTGAATTGTCCACCCTCTCAGATAGTTGTCAATGAGAAGGGCATCATACTTCTCGATGAGTGGAAGCTCGAAGCGGATAGCTTAAGGACGGAGCTTGACCTAGCTCTGAGGAGGCTGAAGGCGCTATCAGATCTCCACAGGCAAGGTGACATTCAGCCAGAAATATACGAGGATTTTCGCAGAAATCATGATCTCAACCTTAGTGAACTCGAGACAAGAAGAGAGACTCTGACAAAGAAGCTCGCCTCGGTCAGCGCCCGGCTGGATCAGCAGATAAGAGAACTTGAAACATTTCTTGCAAACAACAAGATGCAACTGGCCGCAGGAGAAATTGACCCACAAGCATACAAAGTGGCTACAGATTCCATCGAGAAAGGTCTCAGCCGCGCATTCTCTGCAAAACGCGATATAGAAGGAATACTGAGAGACGCAGCCACACCTAGAAGTTCACGTTTCGACAACGAGCTTCGCCGGATGCCAACCAACGAACTGCTTCTTCAAGCGGACCACTCCAGAACGGGCAACCTCCTTCTTCCTAAGTTCGTGGATGCGTCGCCCACTGAGAGGTAGCCCTCCATTTCGTCCTTTGTCGAACGAATCCGAGGAAAGAAGAAGCCACTTAAAGAGAGGATCCTCTACGCGCTGCATCGACTTAATGCTCAATATCAAAAGTTGCAGGACACAGTTCTCAGACTTCAGCAGAAAGATCACGACATGTTTCAGAAGTGCGTCGCAGCCCAGCTTTCAAAGGACTTACCTCGGGCTCAGCTGTACGCCTCCGAGTGTGCAGAGATCCGTAAGATGGCAAAGATAGTCCTTGAAAGCGAAATCGCATTGGAGAGAGCGATCATTCGGCTTCAGACTGTTGAGCAACTAGGTGAGGTCCTAGTTCAGATGCTACCTATAGTGAGCGTAGTGAACGAAACGAGAGGAAAGATAGAAGGCGTCATCCCGGAAGTCGCAAGTGAACTTGACGCGGTTCACTCACTTCTTGACGACACTGTCAAGGAGACAGGGATTATCCAGCAAGGAAACAGCGGGATAGTCCTCCAAAATGAAGAGGCGAAGAGGATCTTCGAGGAATCTAGCGTTTTTGCTGAGGAGCAAATAAGGAAGCAGTTCCCGGAACTCCCTTCGGCCACGAGTGAGCAGAAGACAGTACGTGAATTAGAGGGCATGGGCATTGATGAGGAAGAGCTGATACGAAGCACCTCATCCGAAAAGCAGGAGTCAACACTAGAAGCCCAAGGCGTAGCAGAAGGCCTGAGCCCCGAAGGACTGCCTTCTCGAGTGTATGAGTACATCAAGAACCATGTTGGGCAGGGAGGAAGGCTGAATCTCACAGACTGCGCAACGGCATTGGGAGCACGAAGGGACGATGTGATGAGAGCTGTGGAGGCGCTCAGTAGAGAGCGGAGGATAGTGCTCCGATAACGTGGCTAGTCCAGTCAAGCTGGCAATGATTGAGCCTATGGTGAGATATATGGCATATGAAGACCTAGAGAGACTCGCTGCAAGGAATGTCTCTGAGGCAATAACCCTCGATAAGCAAGGATCAAGAGGAATGGCTGTCGCCAAGTATCAGAGAGCGGTCGAGATCCTTCTTAAGCTATGTGAGCTGTATCCAGGAACCCCCCAGAACAGAGTTTACGCGGAGAAAGCGCAGCTTTATGGAGCAAGGATTCTTGACCTGCAACGTGGCAACGGTTCCTCTCTCTCGGTTCAAAGCCCACAGGCCGAACAAAAAGTGGATCGAGCACCTGTAATCGAGAAGCCTGATGTGACATGGGAGGACATCGCAGATCTGTACAGCGCTAAGAGGGCAATTGAAGAATCGATAATCTATCCGTCAAAGAGACCAGATCTCTTTCCTCTAGGATGGGCCAGGGGGATCCTCTTCTACGGTCCGCCTGGCTGTGGCAAGACAATGCTTGCTGCTGCAATAGCGACAGAGATTGACGCTACATTCTACTGCATTGACTCACCGTCAATAGTGTCAAAGTGGCTAGGCGAATCGGAGAAGAACGTTGCGAAGCTCTTTCAAGACGCAAGAGCTGCCGCCAAGGAAGGGCGGCCTGTGATCATGTTCATCGATGAATTGGATTCCATGATGGGAATCAGGAGCCACGAAGTGGGAGGAGAAGTAAGAGCAAGGAATCAGTTTCTGAAGGAGATGGATGGGATTACTGAAAAGAAGAAGCAATCATCTGTCTACGTTATCGGAGCCACCAATAAGCCTTGGGCACTCGACGAAGCCTTCATAAGAAGATTTCAGAAGAGAATCTATGTCCCGCTCCCGGATACTGACGCAAGACTCGAAATGTTCCGTATCTACTCTAGGAACCTGAGAATCGCAAAAGACATAGACTTCTACGAACTGGCACGCCTAACAGAAGGACGGACAGGAAGCGATATCCGTGACATATTCCAGACCGTCCAGATGAAAGTTGTCAGAGAATTCTTTGAAACTCATGCAGACGCCGATCTAACAGCAAAGCCCAGAGAGATCTGCATGGCTGATCTTTTGGAGGCCGTGTCATCGCGTGGAAGAACCGTTTCCGAACAAAGCCTTGCCAGGTTCCAGAGATGGTCACAAGACTTCATAGCAAGCTAGAGGAGACCTACATGTCTAGTTTAGATTCAAATGATTTGAGAATACTCGCAGAGCTTAGCGCAAATGCAAGGGCTTCATTCGTTGAAATAGGAAAGAAGCTCAATCTACATCCAAACGTCGTAGCGTACAGGGTCAACAAGCTCAGACAACTAGGCGTCATCAAGGGGTATATCGTCGACCTGGATTTCGAGAAGCTGGGCCTACCGGAGCAGGTCTACGTCGCGGGCAGTATCGGAAACCGCTCAGATCGGGACAGAGTGCTGAAGCAAATTGCCACGATTCCTCAGGCGGTCAGAGTTACCAGCTTTCTTGGAGCCCCAGAAACCTTGGTGTTCTTCATCTGCAAGAACAAGTCGGATGTGGAAATGGTTATTTCGAAGATGAAGGAACTCGACATTGAGATTGAGTACACAGCGTCAGTTATCAAGAGTTACGAGCACGGACAGATGCCGGAATTTCTCAGGATCCTGGCCCACGAGGTCGACGAAAGGAGAAGCACGATGGCGTGGAGGGACACCTAGACATGAATGCAAGCCGATATCTGTTTGCATCCTTCACGAGATCAGAAGCTTTGGCAACCGCTGAGATTGTTGTATCGACTGCCGCAGCAGTGATCCTTGGGTCAAGCTTCTCAATGAGTTGGTTCTCGTTGGCTTTGTCTACAAGCGGTCTCTTTCTTGGAGTTTTCCTTGTCGTAATGTTCATGGTATCCCTCGAAATATCCTCCAAAAGGAGAGAAGTGGCCATTCTGAGGGCTTTAGGCGCTAAGCGATCAAGTCTACTGCAGGCCTTCTTTCTACGCGTAGCCTATCTAGCCATAGGAGGGTGCGCACTAGGTGTCACGATTGGGTATTGCACAGCGATGCTGACAGCCGAGTGTTCTCTCTTGTCGAGCGAAATAGTGGGGTTTGCCGTGATGGTCTCATTCATTTCATCCTTCAGCGGAGGCGCAGTCGCAGCAAAAAAAGTCTCATACCTCAAAATCGGGGAGGTTTTGCGACAGTGAGCAGTGATGACAAACCAATCCTAAGATTTGACAGACTAACAAAGATATTCGAAACAGACTCCGGGAGAATTTGCCTGTTCAATAGTCTTTGCGCCGAGGTTGTCGAAGGAGAATTTGCAGCCGTCACGGGGCCGACTGGAGTCGGCAAAACGACTCTCGTCAACATAATAGCTGGTCTGGAGAAGCCTACACAGGGGAGTGTCACAGTACTAGGAAAAGATGTCACGAAGATGGATGATGACAGTCTGACAGAACTCAGAGGACGGAACATGGGCGTAGTCTTTCAGGGATCACAGCTATTGGCTAACCTGAACGTCTTTCAGAACATAGAGCTTCCACTAGTTATTCAAAGGACAGATGAATCCGAGCGGAAACGCAGAACCCAAGAAATCATCGACTTTTTTGCGCTTACGCAGAAGTCTTCTGCCTACCCGGCTACGTTAAGTGTAGGAGAACGCCGTAAGGTCGCGATTGCCCGTGCCTTGGTAACGGAGCCGACGCTTCTCTTGATGGATGAACCAACTGGCGGCCTCGACACGCCAGCTGTCAACATATTGACCCCTCTACTCAGAGGTATTCACTATCTCCACAAAGGCACGATCTTGATGGCCACTAACAGTTTGACCTTGGCGCGAATAGCAAGCCGTGAGATACCGATCATGAGACCTAGAATCCTGATGACTTGCCAGTTATAGGAGGTTTAGATATGTTCCGTGAGCGAACGTCTTTGAAGGACAGGCTGAAAGAAGCCTTGTCGCCAACCCCGATGAGGCAACGGCTTACAGAAACATTGCACAAGCTACGTGTACAATTGCACAGAATAGAAAGAGCATCGACTGAGCTTCAGGCCCGGGACAAATCCCTCTACGACAAGTGCGTAGCCGCCGTTAAGGACAAAGATTTCTCGCGAGCCAAGATCTATGCTGAGGAATGCGCTCAGATTCGCAAAATCGCCAAGGTCTCCCTGAACAGTCAATTCGCGTTGGAAAGAGTTGTCCTAAGGTTGGAAGCAGTCAGAGAGTTCGGCGATATCGCCCACAACATGGCTCCTGTGAAACGTGTCGTGGCGACAGTTAGGTCGGGGCTAAGCCAAATTCTGCCCGATGTTTCGCTGAAGCTCGCTGAGATAGACGAATCGTTGTCCTCGATGGTTCTTGACATTGGAGAAGCAACTGGCGGGGTTTCAGCGGGAGATCAGCCTACAGGAGAGGCTAAGAAGATATTGGAAGAGGCGGCAGCCTTCGCCGAGCAGCAAGTCAAGGAGAGGTTCCCAGAGCTGCCAAGCACGACTACTGAGGAGACAACCTTCCGTCCGCTTTGAGAGTTCAACAAATGGACAGGAGGTGGAAAACGTTTGTCATATGTCTCTGAAGAAGAACTGAAGAACTTTCTTGGCAGAGATCTCAAAGACACCTATGGCAGAAAGATAGGAAAGATCATAGGCCTCTGCATTGACGACTTCGGCGAACTCAAGGCCCTTCAAGTTGAGCACGGAAGCGGAAACTTGGGGCAGTACTCTTGTGAACACATAGTAATCGACAGAGACGCGGTCGTACTCATTCCAGATTGGAAAGTGTCCTCGGAGATGATCCAAAAGGAACTTGATCGCGTGGCCAGGAGGATCCAGGCGTTGGGCGAGCTACTGAACGATCAGCAAATACCTGCAAACATCTATGAAGAGCTCCGCAGAAAGCAGGGAGCAACATTGGCCGAGCTGAAACGTAGAAGAGAGGAGCTGGGAGAAGGCCTGAGAAAGAGGATGGGACAGATTGATCGCCAAGTTGACGAGTTGATAAGGTTCCTAGTCAATGTGAAGATGGAGTACAAGGCAGGCATAATCGATGACAAAGCTCTCAACATTGCCTGTGAGGCAATAGAACCAAACCTGAATCCCCTGATCGAAGAAAAGAAGGACATAGCAAGAGCAATGGAAAGGATAGAGAAGCCTACACCTGAGACTGCTGAGAAGACGGCCCCTATTGCACCCCGGAGAACCGATGAGCCAATAGTTCTTCAACTAGAAGGCTAAGGCGACCCCTTCGCCACTGAAGCCCCCTTTGCGAAGAAGCTTTCGCGCTCGCGAAGGCCAACCCTTCCGCAGGTATTGCTGAGAGCGAGCGATGATGCATCAGTTCAAAGAAACGTATGACTTGAACGGGCTTCGCCTTGGCTTTTGACGAGGCCTCAAATCCTGTTACAAATAGTCCTCAAGGCGGGACTTCTTAGATGCCACTGTACCAGAAGTGCTTGACTTGTTAGCCATAAGCTCGATTTTGCCATACACTCCATCATATCCTGGCGTCACAGTGAGCAAATCGTTCCGTAGTCTTATGATCGCACTTGCGATTGTAGGATCGCTTACATCCGCTAGGTCCTTCTGCCCAGCCTCAAGCATCACGTTGAACTCGGTCCCGAACCTCCCTAGCAGCTTATTGTATTCCTGCCAAACCGAACTTGATGATGGCCCCTCCTTTCCTGTCGCGGCGGCAATCACTTCATGAAGAGGAAGGAGATGCACGAATCTTGTGCATCCCTCAGTAGGCATAAACCCAACTTCTCTGTCTGCAAGTTCTTCAACTCTCAGGTCCACTCCCTTCGTCAACTTCAGCCCGCATTTCGGGCATAAGTTACGGACTTTCTTGGCCTCCTGAGCGGGCATAGAGATGCCGCATTTCCGGTGCCCGCTCCAATGATACTTCCCATAAGCAGGGTCAGTCTCGATCGTAAGTTCTATCGTCGAAGATTCTCGTGACGATATTGCAGATACTAGTCCTGAATATGACGTCTCACCTAGATTTGCTACGGTGGCTTCTCTACCGATCCGCCACGGCCAGGCGCTGTGTGAATCGCTATTCGAGATTATGGCGAAACGGTCGAGAGCACTGAGGCGCCAGTTCATTGGCGGATCTGACGACAATCCTGTCTCTATGGCATGAATTCTGTCAGATTGATCTTCATAACAGTCTTCAAGAGAATCGAAGCCTCCTATCGCACCAAATAGGCTAAACCAAGGTGTCCAGACATGTGCTGGGAAAATGAAGGCCTTGCTCGAGACTGATGTTGCCTCTTCGACAAGCTCTGAAGCACTCATCGAGAGTACTGGCCGCCCATCTACGTTGAGATCACCAAAGTGCCTGAGCCTATCGTTGATCTGGTCGCCGACCTCAAAGGTTGGAGCCATTATGACGTGATGAATCCTTCTCGACTTATTGCCAGAGGCGAACACTGTGCAGACCTCGCCGCTTATCACGAAGCGGACTTTAGAGTTTGAGTTCTTTGGCCGGAATATCCCCGAGTCTTCTACTTCTTCCAATTCATGTTTCAATTCTGCGTTCCAGTCTGGGTGGGTGAAATCTCCGGTTCCTATCAGGTCTAGGCCTTTGAGTTGTGCGTAGGACGAGACTTCCCGGATGTTCATGTTCATGCTCGTGGCTCGGCTAAACCTAGAATGGATATGGAGGTCCGCGAAGACTTTCAACTCTGGCAACGCCCATGCGTGCAAGGGTATTCATGAGTATTCTCCTTTGCATATGTCTTGCGCATACTCAGGATGGTGTCTTTGTAAGTCACTAGTGAAGCGGGTTCCAGCGGCTCAGAGAAGGGCCGCGGTCAGGCGAAGACATTTTAGGCTTCTTGACCAATCTACAATGATGCGTGGTGAGTAAGTTGCAGATGAAGCCCATGATAGCTGGTCTAGTTCTGATTCTCTTGGGCTTCGTCGCATCGCTGTACGGAGGGCGAACATATCTCAGAGAGGTCCCTAGAACTGTGAGCGACACGTTCCAAGTTGGCAGGGATGTGAAGAATGAATCTTTCTGGTCGCATGATTTTCGGTTTGAAGCATTAACACTTGTTGTGGGCAACGGCGCGGTTTCTGGCGAAGTGACGGGTCAACCAAGCAGCATTGACTTTCTAGTATTGGATAGCGTGAATTTCGAAAGTTGGAAGCAACGACGGTCAGGCGTGCAGTACATAGTCAAGCTGCTTCAAGCGCAGGAGAAGTTCAACTTCAACTTCACAACTCCGAGAAACGACACCTACTACTTTGTTTTCGACAACTACTACTCTTCTGTCAAGAAGAACGTCATGTTGAGTGTACGTTATCAGTATGTGAAGATCTTTAGAGAACCTTTCACAGATTACTCTGTGACCTATGCAGGCCTGGCTTCGGCAGCGTTAGGAATAACGCTTCTAGGCTATGGATTCGTGAAGAAACCAGAGATACGCTGGGCCTAGGAGGCGCCTTGACAGAGCGGCTCAGATGCCTGGCCTAACGAAACGCTTAGCGAGGTCGGACCTGAGCTTTCTTCCTGAGACTGCTATATGTAAAAAGGGGAACGCTTTCAAATAGGTAATTGAAAACATCCACGTGCAGATACAGATCACGGGAAGGATTGAGGAGCAAAAATGGATCTTAGAGAGACTCTTGAAAAGCTCAGAATGCTCGGTGAGCTCAAAAGAGTGACTGAACCGGTCAGAATCGTCCACGGAGTCGCCAATTTGATGAAGAGATTTGACGGTGGATCCGCTTTAGTGTTCGAGAACGTTGATGGCTTCAGTAACAAAGTTGTAGCCGGTACGTGCGCTACTAAGAAGCGCTTGGCATCATTGCTTGATGTCGCCGAGGGAGATCTCTACGACAAGATCACCAAGTCAATAGGATTCCCGCAGTCTCCAAAGGTCAAAAGCGATGGCCCAGTCGCCGAAACTCAAGCCGAGCCGAAACTCAGCAAATTGCCGGTTTTGACTCACTACGAGAGGGATCCCGGCCCCTATCTGACCTCAGCCATTGTTTCGGCAATGTCACCCGACATGAAAATGGAAAACGTGTCGATGCATAGGATGATGGTTCTTGACGACCGACACCTAGCGATACGGATAGTTCCGAGGCATCTGTATCGGCTGTGTGAGCTTGCAAGACGGAATGGTAAGAAGGCGTTGGATGTGGCTATTTCTCTTGGACTACATCCCTCGCTGCTCGCGGCTGCCTCCTCACCTGTTCCTTTTGGCGTGAGTGAATTCGGAGTCGCAAACGCTTTGACAGAAGGCCATGTGACACTCATTGAGTGCAGAAACGTGACGGCCAATGCACCCGCTGACGCCGAGGTTGTTCTTGAAGGAAGAATACTCCTGGATAGGGAAGTCGACGAGGGTCCCTTCGTTGACTTGACCGGGACCTACGATATTGTGCGAAAGCAACCGGTTGTTGAGATCGTAAGCATGATGCATAGACGAGACTTTGTCTTTCAGGGTCTGCTGCCGGCGGGGGCCGAACACAAGTTGCTGATGGGGCTTCCCTATGAGGCTCGGATATGGAACGCGGTGAGGACAACGATCCCTGGGTTGAAGTCCGTGTCTCTGACGCCGGGAGGATGTGGCTGGCTCCATGCCGTTTTATCACTAGACAAACAGACGGAGGGAGACGGAAAGAGCGCGATCCTAGCCGCTTTCGGCGCTCATCCATCGCTGAAGCATGTCATCGTCGTGGACGCTGATATTGATGTGAACAATCCGACTGAAGTTGAGTGGGCGGTTGCAACGAGATTTAGGTCGGACAAGGGCCTTGTGACCGTAGACAATGTTCGCTCATCGTCACTGGATCCCTCATCGGATCAAGAAACGCTAGTTGGTGCAAAGATGGGATTGGACGCGACAGTATCCTTCTTGAAGAGTAGAGAGAAGTTCGAAAGGGCACGGATTCCCGAGTAACTGGAGACGCTTGTATGTTCCTGACAAGAAAGCAGGAACGAATCCTCGATGGTGAGGAGGGCGAGGCCAAGGCTTTGGCAATGAAGTTGCTCGTAGCGATCGGTGATGCTTACAAGGCTCGACGGATGATAAAGGTTCAGAGCGCTCAGATCTCTGGAGTTTCATACAAGACAATTGGAGAGCCGGGCCTTGATTTTCTGAGAGAGTTCAGTTCAAGCGGAGTGTTAGCGACCGTTAAGACCATGTTGAACCCAGCGGGAATGGATCTTGTCCGATGGCGCGAGCTGGGGGTTCCCGAGGAATTTGCTCAGAAACAGCTTGAAGTGATGCGGTGTTTCGATAGGCTGAAGATCAGGCCCACATGTACTTGCATACCTTACCAGACCGCTGGAAAGGGGTTCAGGGGAGAACATGTTGCATGGGCAGAATCCTCAGCGGTTGTGTTCGCTAACTCAGTTTTAGGCGCTTATACGAACAGAGAAGGGGGGCCCACAGCTTTGGCAAGCTCCGTATTGGGCTTGTCCCCGCTATATGGAATGCACCTAGACGAGCAGAGGACACCTACCGTTCATGTTAGGGTAAAGTGCAAGTTGAACAGCGATCTCGACTACAGCCTTCTCGGGTATTGGATCGGCAAAAGCCTTGGCTCGCATCTTCCGAGAATCGACAGTGTCCGAGAGGCTTCGTCACATGATAGGTTGAAGGCGCTCGGCGCCAGTATGGCAGCCTCCGGATCCGTTTCCATGTTTTCGATGCGAAAGAAGGCCGATGGCAAGAGAGAATGTGAAACGGTTGATGTAGGCAGAGAGGAGCTTCTGCAAGTCAATCGTAAACTCTCGTCTGAAAGTGAGTTTGGGCATGTCTGCCTAGGATGCCCCCACTTAAGCCTAGCAGAGCTCAAGCTAGTAGCCAATTTTGTTTCAGCCAGAAAGACAGCTAGGAGGTTATGGTGTTTCACATCTCGCCACCTCCGCGATATTGCTGAACGACTAGGTTATGTTGGTTCTATTGAGCAAGCTGGAGGAAGAGTAGTATGTGACACCTGCATGGTCGTTTCGCCGATCGAAGAGATGGGAGTAGGAGGCGTGGTCACGAATTCGTGTAAGGCAGCTCACTACTTGAGGTCGCTGAACCGGATACAAAGTCGCCTGATGAGTCTGGAGGAGTGTGTCAGATATGCACTCTCCTAGGCTGGAAATGAACGGTAGAAAGGTTGTCGGTGGACAGGGTGCAGGGGAGGCAATAGTGAGCAGGCAGGCAATTTCATTCTTTGGCGGAGTCGACCCGAGAAGCGGCGTTGTGATCGAACAGGGGCATGACATTGAGGGCCGCAGCATAAAGGGGAAAGTGCTTGTTTTCCCCAGAGGAAAGGGCAGCACGGTAGGATCCTATGTGATATACGGACTGGGCAAATATGGAGCTGCGCCTGTGGCTATTGTGAACGTTGAGACTGAGCCCATAATAATCGGAGGATGCGTATTGGCCAAGATTCCCTTGGTGGACAAGCTTGATAGAAACCCTTTGGATGCCATTCGGACAGGCGACTGGGTTGAAGTCGAGGGGGATGTTGGCAGAGTGTGGGTGACAAAGCGGATGTCTTATGCTCGTCAGATTTCGTAAATGCTGGCTCGAAGCAGGTCAGTGTTATCTGTATTCTCAGGGTAGCCTTAAATACTCAGGACAGAGAGTATCGATTCGGAGAAAACATAGGGGAGCCCAAGAACAGAAGCATGGCTGAAGTTTGTGCAGTTTGCGGTCTACCGAAAGACCTCTGTGTGTGCAGCACAATAAGCATGGAGCAGCAGCGTGTCAAAGTTCGTCTTGAAACACGGAAGTGGGGCAAACATCTGACAGTAGTCGAGGGGGTCGACGCTCGCAGTGTCAACTTGGGTGAGCTAGCCTCAAAGATGAAAGCAGTTTGTGCGTGCGGGGGGACGGTGAAAGACAGCGTAGTGATGCTTCAGGGGGACCACAGGGACAAAGTTAGGAAGATGCTCGTGGATTACGGTTTTCCTGCATCGAGCATAGAAGTCCACTGATAGGCGAGCCAGGCTCAGAGGCCTAGAACGCTTGCGTGACATTCTGAAGATAGTTGGGAGAATGAGAAGACGCAAGCGCGAGATAACGGTTTGTCCCAAGTGCGGAAGCACTGATATTCAAAGATCTGGCGCACTTGTGGGATTCTTGTTTCCTTCGAGATTCTTGTGCCGGAGTTGCGGATACTATGGGCACTTCATCGTCGAGTTAGAGAAGGATTCGAGTAAGCCATCCTCAGAGCGTGGATGACTCACGAGCAATCTCTACGGCCCGCTTAGCTAGCACCTCGGTCGCGTCAATAATCGGAATCGAGAGGCTGCCTGCTCTGATGATGAGAGGGATTTCCGTACAACCTGCAATTATAGCCTCTACTCCGGCCGCAACCAGGTTCTCACCTATCTGAATCGCAACTGCAGATGATTTGGATATGTCACCGGCCTTCACAGCATAGATTGCGCGCATTAACGCGTCTTGATCGGTATCCGATGGGGATACTGTTCTGACTCCCACTTGAAGAAGGCGTTGCTGATAAAGTCCAGATTTCACAGTTCCAGTTGCAGCGAGTATGCCGATGGTCCTCAACGAAGGATACGATCTTGCCACATATCCAGCAGTTTCCTCGATCATGTCAACGACAGGAATCTTCACAGCGCTCCTTATTTCTCCGATCCAGTAGTGAGCGGTATTGCAAGGGATGACGATAAAGTCTGCCCCAGCAGCCTCAAGATTTCTTGCGGTTTCAGTCAGGAGAGGCCCTGGTGAAGGACCGCCTTCCAGAATCGCATCTTGACGGTCCGGGATCAGAGGGTTGTTGTCTATTATGATCCGAAGGTGATCCTGATCCCTTGAAGCAGGAGTTGAGCGAACTATCTTGGTGAAGAGATCTATGGTGGCTTCTGGCCCCATTCCGCCAAGAATACCCACAGTCTTGCGCGTATGTGAACCCATCATATCCCTTAGTCAGGACGCCTGTCTTGTGTTATATTGATTGCTTATGTTTGGAAAAAGGGCAGAGGGTATAGTCGATCAGACGTTCAGGCCAAGGGCATCTTTCAAACCCTTGTAGCGGTTTCTCACAGTGACCTCGGTGACGTTCGCCACTTCGGCGATTTCTTTCTGGGTCTTCTTTTCTCCTTCTAAGACACATGCGACGTACAAAGCTGCGGCAGCAAGTCCCATTGGGTCTTTGCCGGCGACTATTCCCTTCTTCTTTGCTTCCTCAAGGATCTTGATCCCTCGTCTCTCGGTTTGGATTGCAATCCCTACTTTGTTGGCGATTTTGGAGATGCATCGAACGGGATCCTCAACAGGCATCTTGATGTCAAGTTCGCGCAGCAGAAGTCTGTAACATCTGGCGACATCTTTCTTTCGTATTCGTGATGCCGAGGAAACTTCCTTCAGGGTTCGGGGAGTCTCGGAAGACCGGCACGCAGCGTATAGCGCCGCTGCTGCGATCGCGGCTATGGATCTTCCCCTCACAAGTCCACTGTCTAGGGCCTTTCTGTAGACTACAGCCGCTCGTTCCTTGATAGGTGCAGGAATGTGAAGCTTGTCGGTGAGCCTGTCAAGTTCTGCCATCGCTTGGGCCAAATTCCTGTCCGCTGAGGAGTGAACCCGAGTTCTTATCTGCCACTTGCGGAGCTTCAGCATCTGGAGCCTCGTAGAAAGCGGAAGCTGCCTGCCGTACGCATCACGATTGACTCGGTCGATAACCGTGGACAAGCCTTTGTCGTGAATTGAATATGAGATTGGGATTCCCACTCTGCCCCGCTCATCTTTCTCCTCCTTGGTGAACGCTCTCCATTCAGGTCCACGATTCATCGCGTGGTCGGTCAGGACGAGCCCGCACTCCTGGCAGATCACTTCGCCCTGATCGTAGTCTTCGACTAGGTGGTCGCTTCCACATTCGGGGCAATGGCTGACAGAACTTGCGCGATCTCGTGTGCCGTCCATTTTACCATTCTCCTAGTCGATGCCATGGGCTGGAGCCATCATATTCATGCGCGTCATTTCCGTCGGAACGGAAGTGAGAATCGGCGTCTCTGGCCCGAAGCGTAGAAAAGCCTTTCTAAGATATATTTAAGCCTTTTGGTGGCGTCGCACCCCACAAATTCCACCTATTTCCCCCCAATAGAATGAGCGGCCTATCGTCTCTTCTCAGGGCCTCCATTCGTAATGCTCAACGCACAGTTTTGACATCAAATGGAACAACAAATGGTCGACGACTCTCGTTTGCATGTCTCAATCGGACCAGGTCATCGGGCACCTGACCGAAGGAAGCGACGACTCGTTGAACAACGCAGAGGTAACGAAGGTTCTCAATGCTAGAAAACAAGACATCTATCGCTGCCAAGCGTAGGTTCCTCTGATGTGTCAGAAACCCTTAAAGGACTTTTGCCCGCGTCTTCTACGCAGCCCGGAACGAAGCCCGGTCGAGGCTAGTTAGAATAGTCAGCCGCCGAATCTAGCGGTCAAAGTGGGTCAGACCACGAACATGGATAACGGGCTCTGGATCGCAAAAGAGAAGACACCCGTCGACGGGAGTTCGAATCTCCCCCGGGCTACCACAATCTAGATTAGAATCAATGACCAGGCCGCTATTTCGTTCACGGTCACGTAGTTCAACTTGACAGCAATTGCCTTGGCAACATGGTACCCTCGGTTGCCAATGTCTTGA